>Ga0209573_1001336_pt1 | contig 39359 bp, 36 predicted proteins | sample TNRBio252014_DNA_FD_185870 | JGI IMG/M metagenome (GOLD analysis project Ga0209573, IMG submission 185870) | Wastewater treatment Type I Accumulibacter community from EBPR Bioreactor in Madison, WI, USA - TNR Reactor_6/25/2014_ DNA (SPAdes)... | ecosystem: Engineered > Bioreactor > EBPR >...
AGGCAAAACAACCCGGGTAACGGTTGCCACGGACGATGGGGAAAAGGACTTGGAAATTGACCGGAAGGGGAAGGTAGTGGGTGGGGAAAGTTAACAAAACTTCCCTAACTTTCGGCCATCTTCCAACCAAACGACAAAACCATGCCGCTGCCTACCCGCGCCGCCGCGCAAATCCTGCTCGAACACCACGTCAAAGACGACTACCAGCGCTACCACGCGCGTATGGTGGCGACCGCCATGGAAGGTTATGCCCGGCACTTTGGCGAAGACCCCGAACTCTGGTTCCTCACCGGCTACCTGCACGACCTTGATTTTGAGGAACACCCGGAAGAACATCCGGGGCCGTCTCTGAGGTGGTTCCGCGAGTGGGGCTACCCGGAAGATTTCATCCATGCGGTGGAAGCCCATGCTTACGGCTACCACGGTTTTAAAACCCTGCCGCAAACTCGCTTAGCCGCCGCGCTCTTGGCCTGCGATGAGATCAGCGGCATCTTTTTCGCTTACCAAAAAGTGAATCCGGTTCCTTACCACGAAATGAAGTTAAAATCCATTAAAGACCGCCTGAAGCAAAAAGCTTTTGCCGCCAAAATTGACCGGAGTACGATCTATCTGGGTTGCGAACACCTTGGGGTTTCGGTGGATGAGCACGTGGAGAATTTGATCCGGTTTTTTGAGGGCGTGGGGTGATACAGGGTTGAAACCCTGTGAATAGTAGACGCGAGGCCGGAGCCTCGGCGCCAGCGGGGAAAAAAGGGTTGGAACCCTTTGAATAGTAGACGCGAGGCGGAACTTCGACTTACTTCGACTTCGCTCAGGACAAGTCGCTCAGTTACCGCCTCGGCGCCAGCAAGTTGTAGATAAAGCGAGCAAAAACCTTGCATTGCTCGCTTTATCTGCCTATTTTTGACCACTTAGAGCGAGCAATGGAGTTTTATAGATCGCTCTATCTATGTTTTTTGGTCACTTAGAGCGTGTCCGGGATTTCATGATCGAGCGAGGGTGAGGAAATTTTGTTTTAGACGAGGCGGATTTTGCAGGCATAGCCGGCAGCTATGGCGAAAAAATCCAACGAAGTATAAAATAAAATTTGCCAGCCGAAGCCGATTGATGAATTCCCGAACACGCTCTTAGAGCGCGTATTCATGCAAAAGACAATCATGACAGGCCGGGAAAAAGAAGTCGCAACGCTTCAGGCATTGTTGACTACAGGGGAAGCGGAACTGGTCTCCGTTATTGGCCGAAGGAGGGTTGGCAAAACCTTTTTGGTAGAATCTGTATATGCCGGAAGGATTGCTTTTGAGGTCACGGGCATTCAAAATGCCTCGAATCAGGAACAGTTGGAAAACTTCTCCATCGCGCTCAATTTGTACTCCAAGTCGCCGTTACCTGTACAATCCCCAAAATCCTGGCTGGAAGCATTCCGGCAACTCATTCTTTTTCTTGAAAATACAGCGGGTACGGAAAAGCGGGTTGTTTTTTTTGATGAAATGCCCTGGCTGGCTGCGCCCCGCTCAGGATTTCTAAACGCATTTGGTTTTTTTTGGAATAGTTGGGCCGTCAAAAACAATGTGGTCGTCGTCATCTGCGGGTCTGCTGCGTCGTGGATGATTCAAAAAGTGGTACACAACAAAGGTGGGTTGTACAACCGAATCACCAAGCGGATTCATTTGCAACCATTTTCACTCTACGAAACCGAACTTTATTTACAAAAAAAAGGACTGAACCTCAACCGGTATCAAATTGTAGAACTCTACATGGCAATGGGCGGTATTGCGCACTATTTGAAGGAAATTCAGAAAGGAGAAAGTGTTGCCCAAAACATAGATCGCATCTGTTTTTCCCCCGGAGGCCCTTTGTACGATGAATTTGGCCAACTCTACCCGTCGCTTTTCGACCATTCAGAAAACCATATTGCGGTGGTGCGGGCTTTGTCGGCCAAATGGTCGGGGTTGTCTCGAGGGGATATTATTAAAAGCACCGGGATTTCTAACGGAGGAGGACTCACCAAAACGCTGGAAGAATTACAGCACTCCGGGTTCATCGCCGAGTACCTGCCGTTTGGCCGGGTTAAACGGGAAACCCTTTACCGCCTGACTGACGAGTATTCCCTGTTTTATTTGAAATTTATTGAAACACTAAGAAAGGAAGGAACCGGGGTTTGGAATGCGTTCCAGCAAAAGCCAATCTATCGCGCCTGGAGCGGGTACGCATTTGAAAGTATATGCCTCAAGCACCTGCCTGAAATAAAAAAAGCCTTAGGGATTTCGGGTGTCTTTTCCAATTCCTCGGCGTTTTACCATAAGGGAGCCGATGGCATGGACGGCTGCCAGATTGACCTGCTGATTGACCGCGATGACCGAGTCATAAATCTATGCGAAATCAAATGGGCTACCTCCGAATTCATTCTCACCAAATCTTATGCCGCCGAGTTAAGAAAAAAAGTCGCTCTGTTTAAACACTATTCCAAAACAAAAAAACAAGTTTTCCTGACTTTTATCAGTACTTACGGGGTTTTGCCGAATGAGCATAGTCTTGGAGTGGTGGATAAGGAGCTTCGATTGGATGATTTGTTTGGACGGGGAGGGTAATTCAATCAACCATTTATGATAGTTTCCAACCTCTCTATCCGCTGCCGATTATTTTCCCCCCGATTTTTCATGACCTCCTCCACAAAACCATCCCAGTCGAAATCTGCCTCTAATGTTGCAGGAGTAGCCTGGTTCGGAAGCCCCTGGCCAGATTTTTGGATAAGCTCATACCACTGCTGCAACTGCGCTTCCGGGAGTTGGCTTAACTCGATAAGGATGTTTTTCAGCAAAAGCTGCTTTCCCATAACCGATTGATTTTATACAAAGATAGCAAAAACCGATTTGTCAGTCAAGCACCGCCTCAGTCTCAACAGGTTCTATCCCAAATCCACTGCATCCGCCCCGCCTCCCAGCAAATCATTCTCCGCCAGGATTTGGCGCGCCGTTATTGCATCTTCTTCCGATGTGTACAGGTCAGCGCTTCCTATAAAAGGCAAAACGGAATCGGGTTTGTTCGCAATATGGCTGATGATGCCGTTTTGTTGGAGCACATCTTCCGCAATTTGTACCTGATACAACTCCGTTGCGCTGAAAATTTTGATCCATCCCTCTGTCATAGGTTTATATTTTTAGATTATTAGAATCGTTATTGGTTATCGGTTACTGGTTATTGGTCTGTTCTCGCATCCTTTCTGGTTATTTGTTATCGGTTATTGGTCTGACAGGACATGGAGAGATTACGTCATTTGTCACCTCCCACCAGTAACCGATAACCAGTAACCGATAACCATTCTCATCCTCGAATCAATTCCCCAACTCCAACACCACCACCGTATTCCGTTCCACCACAATATTCGAAATATCCTTCATCACTTCCTCTGTTACTACATTTTTTGCTTTCGTAAAACCCGCCATGCGCTCCCGGTAGCGGGCGGTAGGCACGGTGACCGGTGTGTCGTTGGCATTCAAAATCACCATCACGGTTTTGTCGGCGTCGTAGCGGAAGTAGACATAAATGCTGTTTTCGGGTACAAACTGGGTGAGTTTGCCTCGGTGCAGGGCAGGGGTGTTTTTGCGGTAATTGGCGAGTTTTTTCACATAGTCAAAAGCCTCTTTTTCCAACGCTGTGCGGCCTTTCGCTTCAAATTTATTGAGGGTATCTTCCTTCCAGCCACCTGGAAAATCGAGGCGGCCGCCTTCGCCAAAACCGCCGCCAGGCACGCCCGTCAGCAGCATTTCCGTACCGTAGTAGAGGCTTGGAATGCCGCGCTGGGTGAGCAGCAGGGCAAGGTTGCTTTTGTATTTGAGAAAATCCTGGTTGACGTTGCGGTAAATGCGACCCAGGTCGTGGTTGTCCAAGAACAGCACGTTGCGGAAAGCGTCTTCATACAAAAAATCCTGCGCCAGCACGTAGTAGAGCCGCGCAGCGCCTTCCGTCCAGCCCTGTTGCCGCCCAACGGCTTCCTGCATGGCGTAGTTCATCTGGAAGTCGGTGCAACCGGGCAGGAAGGTATTGTAGTCGCGCAGGCCGCTGTTTTGCGTAAAATGCGCCTGGACGGGCGCGCTGTGGTCCCAGATTTCGCCAAAAAAACTCAGGGTTGGGAATTCCTCCTGAAGCCGTTTCCCCCACTCCGCCATGAATTTTTGATCGGGATAGGCGTAAGTGTCAATGCGGAAAGCGTCGAGACCGGCGTATTCCACCCACCAGATGTTGTTCTGAATGAGGTAGTTGGCTAATTGTGGGTGTTGCTGATTCAGGTCGGGCATGTGGTGGTCGAACCAGCCGTCGCTCATGCGCGTGCGGTCGCTTTCGGAAGCATACGGATCCATGAGTGCGGGTGCGCGATAAGTCGTTTTGGTAAACTCGCTGAACTGATGGATCCAGGTCTCGTCGGGCAGGTCGCGGATGAACCAGTGCTGGTCGCCCACCTGGTTGTGTACGATGTCTTTGATCAGTTTGATGCCACGCGCCTGGCAAAGTTCCGCCAATTTGACGTATTGTTCGTTGGAGCCAAGCCGCTTGTCAATGGCATAGTGATCGGTGAATGCGTAACCGTGATAAGACTCGTAAGGCTGGTCGTTTTCGAGTACTGGATTAAGCCAAAGCGCCGTGACGCCCAATTCCTCTAAGTAATCCATATTTTCCATCACGCCCACGAGGTCGCCGCCGTGGCGGAAAAATATCTTCTGCCGGTTGGTACCGGTTTGGCGCATATTGGCGTAGCTGTCGTTGCCAGGATCGCCGTTGGCAAAGCGGTCGGGCATGATGAGGTAAATGAGATCGGAAGCGTCCACACCAGCAATGCGGCCTTCTGCTTTTTTCTTTTCGCGCAGTTCGTAGGGGTAGGTTTTTTTTGCGCTGCCTTTTTTTCTTAGCTCAATGGAGAACTTGCCGGCTTTTGTGCCAGGTCCAATTTCCACTTCCACAAACAGGTAGTTGGGGTTTTGCAGGCGGGTGGTTTTCCGCACGCGCACACCGAGGTAGGGAATGGCGACTTCGCTGTCGCGGACGTCCTGGTCGTAAATCAAAATTTCAAGCACCGGGTTTTTCATGCCGATCCACCAGTTCGGCGGTTCCACGCGGGCCTGGTCCACCTTGCCGCCGGTGGCCGGGATGTGCCGGAATTTGGATTCCTCCATGCCCAATGGCAGTTTTTGCCAGGGGTCATCGTTGTAGATGGATGGATTGGTTTGGGCGGAGAGCAGGGTGGCGGTGCAGGAAAGCAGGGTGAGTAGGAAGTAGTTTTTCAACATACAGATGTTCATTGAACGGGTGATCGTTTTCTTGAATAAATGGAGAAGGCATGTGCTTAGCTGGCAGGAAGCGCTGTGGTTATTTTTGCTGCTTTCTTGTTATTTATTTGTTCGACTGTTTGTTTAGTATTCTCATGGATAATACGCAGTTGCTCCATGATCGGGAGGTGCTTAATCTCTTCATAAGCCTTTTCTTTCCAATCCCAGACGGAAAGTTGTGCTGTTGATATTTTAATTTCCATAACCTGTTAATTCTGTTGGTGTAATAATCCTCAAAGGATGTATATAGCCAAGTTCGTAATTTTTAGCTGTAATCCGCCGTTCCCGATTGATATTTGCCAAGTGTTTGAAGTTCCAACTTACGAGATAATCAATGTTGTAAACGACACAAAAAGCAACATACTTTCAAAAGGCGACTCCGCTCTAAATCGTTGCTTGTCTGATTAATCTCGGCAATGACATACTCAGTAACAAAGGTATCATAAACTCCCAGTTTGACGAAGTTGTCAAAAAAGTCAACCGTGATTTCTTTCTTTTCCGGCGCATCTTCAGCAAAAAGGAAATTTATTGCCGAAGTATCAAGATATATTGTAGACTTTACCACCTTCCAAATTTAGTATAAAAAGTTATATTTAGCATGTGTTTTTACCTCATTATTATGAGCGTGTTAAATATGAAATTTCGGGTTAAACACCCTTGCTGCTCTGATTTCTTCAATGAGTTGATCTGCCGTTTGCTCACTTTGGAAAGCGCCAAAAAGTTCCTTCATACTCATGCCTTCTTCTTTCTCTGTCTTTAAAGATTGAGCAAGTTTTGAGATGAGCTCCAGTTTATGATCCTGGCTCATGTTTTGCAGCAATGCAACGTAGTTATTCACCAATATGCTGTTAACATTAAGTGTGTCCATGATTCCTTTTTTAGTAAAACGATAGACAAAGATCGAAAGTTTTTTGAGATGCGCTACTCTTTCACCGGTTGTCGTTGAGGCGCCAAGGCGCCGCCAGCCTTTTTCTTCGTGTATCGCTCGATGAAGTTTTTTAGCTTTTCAGATCTCAATATTCCGGGCCATTTGGCCAAAACAGCCAATAGAATGAGGGTAGTCAACATAAGGATGATTCGATTTTTAGGAACATCGCAATAATAAATTCGCGGCGTTCCTTAACACCAGATTAAATGAATAGACACCATATAGACAACGGGAAGGCCCATTTCGTTCAATTTGGGCGTTGGGCGACCGCGAGGGTCGCCCCTACCGTGACTACCCGTTGCTGGCGCGATGCTCTGCATCGTGTCCTACTCAATCTTCAACGTCTTCACCTCCCCGCTTGGTGTAATCATGACGAATTCCTTTTTGATTTCGGTTTTTACAACCGGTTTAAGTGCGGGCATGGTAAAGCGCACCACGAGGTTGTAGGAAAACTGCACACAGGGTTCCAGCACTTCCGGGTTGATGACGATGTCGTAGTCGTTGGCCGGAATGGCGTTGTAGAACCGCGAAATCGGCTTTTCGGCGGTGGTGACAATGGCGCTGCTTTTTTCGATGCTTTCCAAACTTTGCGTACTGAACGCCTGGTAGCTTTCGTAGCGGTTGATTGGGTAGGCTACCCAGGCGTTCTCGGCAGTGATCACGTAGGCCGAATCGAGCTGGATGCCGATGCTCTGGTACTGTTTTTTGAGATTTTTCAGGTATTGGAACGTGGCTTCGCGCAACTCGGAGTAAATGGCCTGCGAGTCGTTTACAAAATAATCCACTTTCACAATGTCGTAGATTTCCTGTTTGGCAGCAGCCGTCACAATGTTGTCTAACAAGGCCGCTTTTTTATAACGCACGTGCACGTTTTTTTGCAACTCAAAACCTTTTGGGATTTCGGTGTAGGTCTTTTTGGAAAACAATTTTTTGGTCATGTCGAACTCGTACTTTGGCAGGAAGTTGACCATGTCCACGTGGATGTCTGCTTCCGGAATGCCCAGGGATTTCAGTTCCGCGATGAAATTGCCGATGCGGGTATTGATCAGCGTATTGGTCTCGTCGGCCAATTTGCCAAATTGCACTAAGTTGAAAATGGCGACATAAGCGCTGGCGTTTTGGTTCGACAAGGCGTTGATGCCAATTTCAATCGTATTGCCTTCGAGCATCATGGCGCTTTTCGGCACACCCCGATATTGGTTGTTTTCCCGGATTTGCTGGTAGGTGTTCTGCTGAACGCCGTAGTTGCCCATGACTTGTGCGTGCAAGGCCGCAGAAAGTAAGCAAAGACCGGAAAAAAGAAGGATAGATTTTTTCATAGTGATGATGTTAAGATTAAGTTGAATTTATTCGCTTTGCGGGTATTATTTTGTTTCCCGCAAAGGCCGCAAAGGTTCCGCAAAGGTCGCAAAGGTCGGCGTCACGCTTTGCGTCCTTTGCGTATCCTCCGCGAACTTTGCGGGAAATAGATCTTGCGAAGGCCGGCGTCACACTTTGCGGGAAATAGATACCGCATCAAACTTTACGGGCGCCAATTCTCGCTAAGAAACGGCAAATTCACCAAATTATTCCCTGAATGTTTGCCGTTTTCAAATATTACCTATCTTGGTTCCGGCAATTCAGCCATCGATTAACCAGCTTTACAACTGAAACATGCAAATCATTGAAAATCCAAAGGTGTACGACGTGTGCATCATCGGCTCCGGAGCAGGCGGCGGCATGGCAGCCAAAGTAATGACCGAAGCCGGCGCTGAAGTGGTCGTGCTCGAAGCCGGCCCTTTCTACGATTCGGCGGAGGGCGATATGTTCAAATGGCCTTACCACTCGCCCCGGCGCGGCGCGGGCACCCACAAGCCTTTCGGCGAATTCGACGCTGCTTACGGCGGCTGGAAAATCGAAGGCGAACCTTATACCGTCGCGCCCGGCGGACACGGGTGGGACTGGTTTCGCTCCCGCATGTTGGGCGGCCGCACCAACCACTGGGGCCGCATTTCCCTGCGCTTCGGTCCGTTGGATTTTCAGCGCAAAAGTATTGACGGGCTGGGCGACAACTGGCCGATCACTTACGAAGACATCAAACCATATTACGATCGGGTGGATCGCTTGGTCGGCATCTTCGGCACCAACGAAGGGCTGCTCAACGAACCCGACGGCATTTTTATGCCGCCGCCAAAACCGCGGGGTTACGAACTTTTGGTGAAACAGGCGGGCATGAAACTGAACATTCCGGTCGTGCCTTCGCGCCTGTCCATCCTCACCCAACCCCTCAACGGGCGGGCTGCCTGCCACTATTGCGCCCAATGCGGGCGCGGTTGCAGCACCCATTCCAACTTCTCTTCGCCTTCGGTGCTTTTTCCGCCGGCAAAAGCCACAGGCAGGCTGACGATGGTGCTCAACGCCATGGCCCGTGAAGTGCTCACCAACGCAGAAGGCAAAGCGACCGGCGTTTCCTACGTCAGCAAAGAAGACGGGCAGGAATACCGCATCAAGGCCAAATCCGTGATTTTAGCCGCCGGCGCCTGCGAATCTGCGCGCCTGATGCTGAACTCAAAATCGAGCAAGCACCCGGACGGTATCGGCAACTCCAGCGGCGTGCTGGGCCAATACCTGATGGACTCTACCGGCGCCAGTCTGGCGGGTTTCATCCCCAAATTGGTGGATTATATGCCGCACAACGAAGACGGCACCGGCGGGATGCACCTCTATACGCCCTGGTGGCTCAACAAAGCGAAACTCAACTTCCCGCGCGGCTACCACATCGAAGTCTGGGGCGGGCGCGGGATGCCGAGCTACGGCTTCGGCGGCGAAATCCACAAAATCAACGCCTGGCTCGGCGACATTGACGGCGTTGCGCGCTCAAAAGGCGGCGGCGGATACGGGCGCCAACTCAAAGAAGACTACCGACGGCTCTACGGTTCGGTGGTCGGCTTTTCTGGTCGCGGCGAAGCCATCGCGTTCAAGCACAACAAATGCGAAATTGACCCAACGGTGGTGGATAAATGGGGCATCCCCGTGCTGCGCTTCAGCTACGCATGGAGCGAACACGAAGTACGGCAGGCCAAACACATGATGGATACCTTCACCGAAATCATCCACACGATGGGCGGCAAAGTGATCGGACCGGTGCCGGGCCGCGACACCAATTACGGCCTTGCCAAACCCGGCCAGATCATCCACGAAGTCGGCGTAGCGCGCATGGGCAACGACCCGCGCAATTCAGTCCTGAACAGTTATTGTCAGTCGCACGATGTGGACAACCTGTTTGTAGTGGATGGGGCATCGTTCGTGTCCATGCCCGACAAAAACCCGACGTGGACGATCCTGGCGCTGTCTATGCGGGCTTCGGAGTATTTGGCGGCTAAATTGAAGAATAAGGAGATTTAATTCTTTTACAACATAGATTTTTTACCGCATATGATTAATTTTTCACCACAACTTGTCCCGTGAAGCGGGATAGTTCACAGTAGAGGTTTTCACATAGGACACATAGTTCTGATGCACCCCGGGGAGCAGCGCCTATGTGATCTATGTGACAGATTCTATGTGAACTATCCCGCTTCACGGGACAAGTTGTGGTAAAAAATAAAAAACTATGTGGTAAAAAACAAAAAACTATGTAGTAAACAAAAAACAAATTATGAAAAAGATCAGCAGACGAGATACGTTGTTCTACATCACCTTAGCCACGGTGGCTGCAGGTATACCAGCCGGTTGCAAAACGGACAACAAAGCCGAAATGCCCGAAGGCCACGAGGGGATGCACGACAATTCCGATGGTTTTAAAGGGCTTTCGGAAGAAGACAAACTGTTGTTGCAGGAAAAATTCTTCACCGACCACGAGCGCGAAACCGTCCGGGTATTGGCCAACCGCATCATCCCCGCCGACGACAAATCGGGCAATGCGGAAGAAGCCGGTTGCGTACAGTTCATCGAGTTTATGATGCTCGATTTCCCGGAAGAATACGAAGTGCAAACCAAAATGCGCGGCGGCCTCGCCTGGCTGAACGCCGAATGCATGAAGCGCTTCAGCGCGGATTTTGCCACCTGCACCGAACCCCAGCAAACCCAGCTCTTAGACGAAATCGCTTACCCCGACACGGCAAAGCCCGAAATGAGCCACGGCGTGGAATTCTTCAACCTGTTCCGCGATTTTACAGCCTCGGGTTTCTGGAGCAGCAAAATAGGGATTGAGGATTTGCAATATATGGGTAACCTGCCGAATGCCTGGGACGGGCCGCCGCAGGCGTGGTTGGAGAAGTTGGGGGTGAGTGGGATGATTTGAGGATTGGGATGGTTATTGGTTACTGGTTATCGGTTATTGGTGGGGGATGACAAGTGATCGTAATTTCTCCATGTCCTGTCATACCAATAACCGATAACCGATAACAAATAACCAGGAAAAGATTGGGCGCGGCCAGAGCCGGTAGGGTGCGACCCTCGCGGTCGCCCAAACACGCAACGAACGTCCAGTAAGAAAGATTTTAGATTTGATAAAAGATGGGGATTGGGTCGGCTGCGGTGCAGCGCACCCAAATATCTGTAGACATGGGGAATTAGCGGGGTAGGAGGTGCCCTCCCCGCAACGCGGGGTGCAGTACGCAGGAATGTGGTTTGCTGGAGAGGTTGTTGTCGCGGTGGGCACCTTAAGTTTTGATTGAAAAGGGGTTCGATTCTCCAGTGGAAAGTATCTTGCATAATTAGTTATTTACGATAGAACAGTTCTTATAACCTAACTCATATCAATATGCTTCTGCTATCCATTTCCGGTATATCGTTGCTTTTATTCGACATTATCCTTTTTACACTCCTTATATTCTGTGCTTTTGTGGCTTGGGGGCAATGGAGGCAGACGAAGGACTTGTCTATTATCTTTTATATTGGATATTTGTTGTTTACATTTGCCCACTATGGACGGGCTTTTTGGGTTGAAGGCAGCATAAGTAAGGAAATTGGATTTGCCAGTCCGCCTGATATCCCCCTGCGCTGGAACACGCCTACCAGTTATGCCGCCCATGCCTGTTACTGCTTGTTTGTCGATAAAATAATGAACCTTCAAAGTACGGAGCCTTTCTTTTCACTTGCATTGCGGAGGATGGGACACATATTGATCGTCATGATCGGAGTGCATTTGTTTATTCAGGTAACTTTTGGGGCACCGGCAGCGGATATTATGCATAGGAGTGTTCAAATGCTTCTTTTCCCGGCGATGCTCCTAGCAGCAGTTGGCTTGCTTCCCTATTGTCAACCATTTTACAAGCGCTTGGTTGCGATTGGGAGTATGGCGCTCACACTTGGATTTATTACCGTGCTTGCGAGCAGATGGGTAGACTCGGATGGACGTTATGATCTCCTTCCAAGTATGCTTCGTTGTTTTAAAACTCCCTGGGGTGACTTTTGCTTCTATCACCTGAAAGTTGGAATAGCGGTAGATGTACTGTGTTTCTCTTTGGCATTAACCCTGCGGCAGCGAGAATTGCTACTTGCGTCTGCTCCTTTAAAGATTTTAGAGGTTCCGGGGCCGGTAACCCCTGCGAATGTTATTTTAGTAAAAACGCATGGAATAGAAGACAATCAAGACCTTTTTTTACAGCAAGTGCGCACCTTTCTCGATGGCCATTTCCATCAGGATTCTTTGGAAGTGGGGGATATCGCGAGTACTTTACACCTGACAGTAGATCAGGTTTATCGAAAATTGAAACAAAAAACAAGTCTCACGACGGAGCAATATGTTTTACGATATCGTTTGGAGCGCGCGGCAGCATTATTGTTGCAAACAGACAAAACCGTTAGCGAGATTACTCTTGATATAGGCTTGAAAGACTTGGCCTACTTTTCAAGGGCTTTCAAGAAGCAATATGGCTTATCCCCCCTTGTTTTTAGGCAAACTGGACAGATAAAGCCCGATTAAATGCAAAAAAATGGCGGATAAAGTCAAACAGATCGCCTTCCAAGTACGCTAATTTTGCAATATGTTTTCGAGGCTTTGTAAAATTGTTTTTGCGAAAAGCATACGTGCCACTCTACTTCGTACTGATAAGAAATAACTACGAATACTCCCAATAAGATGGTAAAGTGCTAAAGCACTAAAACCAAACGGTGGCTGCTTTTCATAGCGGAGCAACCTGATATTGTCAGAATTTTTTTTATTACAAAACACCATTTTATATGAAATTGAAAATGACAATCCAGATTACTATCTTATTCGTTGCGTTCGGCAATATACTGAACGCACAAGTAACTGAGCGCGAGGTACTGGCTAACGCGGGTAACACGGCCACTCTTTCAAGTGGTTATACGGTGAGCTGGACGCTGGGGGAGACTTTTGTTTCCACTCGAACAAGTCTGATGGATTCCCTTATTGTTACGGAAGGTTTTCATCAACCCGAGGATGGCATTATCTCGCCTACATTAGACTTGCCAGATGCCGGAGGCAAGATCACCGTTTCGCCAAACCCGACCAACGGGGTGCTCGATATTATGTTGTCCGCCTTGCCTGCTACTCCGGTAAATGCAACGCTTTCTGATCTGGGTGGAGGAACCCTCCGAAAAATCATCATCACTGACTTGGTCACTTCCCTTGACTTACAAGGGTTGCCTGCAGCTGTTTATATGTTGTCTCTAACTGATGGAAAGCAATGGGTGCGATCCGTGAAGGTGGTGAAACAATAAAACGCTTTAGTTTTCAAAGATTAAAATTAACACTGATGAAAAAGTTACTTTTATCCTTAGCCCTTTTCATGTCCGTGTTTGCCCTCTTCGGACAAACCGACCTGCCTACCTACGGCTACAACTATCAAGCGATTATTCGTAATGCAAGTGGCAACATTGCCGCCAATGAGCCACTGCAGCTGCGTTTTCAAATTCTCAATTCTGCTAATGAAGTGCAGTATGGAGAGACACAAGCCACAACTTCTGACCAATTTGGTAGGGTGGCAGTAGTGGTTGGCTCTGGTACGGCCACGCAGGGGCAGTTCGACATGCTGGACTGGAAGGCGCAGAAGCATTATTTGGGCGTGGCGGTTAAAATCGGCGGGGCAGTAGCCTGGGCGGATTTGGGGAGCGAGGAAATTGTACACCAGCCGTTTGTAAAAAAGGCGGGCGATAATCCATGGCTACTTAATGGCCAAAACATTTTCAGACTTGATGGGAATTTTGGTGTTGGAGTTATCCCCGAAGACAACCATTCAAAGTTTTCTATAAAAAAAGTTTCAAATGAAGATGAATACATTGCATGGTTCGCAAAAGATGGAGTCGGATCAGCTTATATTGGATTGAAAAGTGGCACAGATCCAAGCAATGCAAATCCAAGAAGAACATACTTTTCCTTTCAAGACGACCATTTTTCAATCAATGCTCTAAAGCCAGGAGTGACACAAATTTCGATGCAAATGGATGCTACCCTCGAGCGGGTATTTTTTCAATCTCCACTTGTTGAAGTCAATGGCACCACTCGCACCAAAATTCTCGAAATCACTGGCGGAGATGTCGCCGAAGCACGCCATAGTACTACTGGGGAGCCGTTGCTATTTGGTTCGGTAGTAGTTTTTGACGAAATCCAGCAAGGTAAAGTTCGTCTTACCTCTAAGCCTTATGACAAAAAAGTAGCAGGCGTAATCAGCGGAGCTGGGAAATATTTCGCGGGGGTATGTCTATTACAGGAAGAGCTCTCCAGAGGCGCAATGCCAATTGCTCAGCTCGGGACGGTTGAAGTACTGGTTATTGGGCCCGTCTGGGTGGGTGACTTTCTTACCACGAGCAACATACCCGGGTATGCTATGAAGGCCAAGAACCGTCGAAAGAGTTACGGATCTGTCATTGGTAAAGCTATGACTCCACTGGCGAAAGGTGAAAAAGGATTAGTGGAGATGATGGTGGAACGACACTGACATCGGTATAATCAGATGATTTTCTCACTAAAAACACCAAATATATCATGCAAAAGCCATATTACTCACTCCTGTTTGCGTTGACGGCACTCGCCACGACACTCAGTTCTCAAACGCCCCAATTGGTCAACTACCAGGCCGTTATTCGCAATGACCAGAACCAGCCTGTCACCGCCCCGAGCATTAGTGTGCGGGTGCGTATCCTGCAAGGCGCTCCCGGAGGTACGGTCGTTTTTGAAGAAACACACTTTGGAGAGTCTGCCGTCAATGGGCTTGTGCAATTCGCTGTGGGTGTTGAAAATCCGACCGGTTTTGCGGCGATAGATTGGTCGGACGGCCCATACTTCGTCAAGATTGATTACGATTTAGATAACGGAACGGCCTTCTCCAATACGGATGCGGTGCAGATACTTTCGGTGCCATATTCGATTTATGCAGAAAAGGCGGGGAGCATTGGGGATTGGGAAAGTAGAGGAGACAGCGCCTTGACAACTCCTAAAAAACTGGGAATAGGTGGCTACCAACAAGTTCCCAGCGATGTTATGTTACAGGTGTTGAATCCCGGACAATCAACCGCTTTGTTGATAGGTGACTATGCAAATAACATAGGTAAGACATATCTTGGATTGAGCACAACTGCTGATGAAAATGGAGCAGGCAGCATTCAAGTGGTGAAAACAGGCGGTAGTGCTTGGGGGAGCCTATTAATAAACCCAGGTGGCGGCCCTGTTGGAATAAATAACCCAAATCCGGCATACGCACTCGACGTTAGAGGTTCTATTTATTTGAAAAACAATTGGTCATTTTATCGTTTGGTAGCTTCTGACCCAACGATTGGAGATATTCGCTGGGAAATGGCGCCGAGCGGTAGCTCTTACTTTTATAACAGTAATACTAATAAGTACCTCCTTCATTTCAATTCAAACGGTCGCATTGGAGTAGGACATACAACCCCTCAATATGATTTTGACGTAAATGGGTCTCTTGCGGGCAACTGCGTCGCTGTCAAAGGCGGTTGTGACATTATCGAAAATACCAACTCCACAGAAACACTCTACCCCGGCGAAGTGATTGTTATTGACCCGACCCGGCCAAATCATGTACTGCGTTGCAGTAAGGGTTATGATCACATGACCATCGGCGTCATCAGCGGAGCAGGCGGCGTCACACACGGTATGATGTTGTCACAGGAAGGCGTACTTGACGGGAATGTTTCTTTTGCGATTGCAGGGCGGGTAAAAGTGAAAGTTACCGGCAAAGTCCACCCGGGTAATTTGCTCACTACCTCCGATGTGCCCGGCCACGCCATGGCAGCTAAAAACCGCCGCAAGCGGGATGGGGCAGTCATTGGGAAGGCATTGAGTGCTCCGGATTCGGAGGGACTGGTGTTGATGTTGGTAATGATGCAATGATTTTTTGCTTTTAAATGCTTTAGAATGAAAAAGAAATTACCCTGCCTTATAGGCATATTGATGGGCATATTCGGCCCGGCGTTCTTATTCGGTCAGGACGCGAGGTTCTACTACGAAGGAACCAACTATACAGGACCATACATAGATATTAATCTGGGGCAAACCGTATTGGTTAATTCTGACGGAGATGCAATCTGTATTAAAATACTGAATCCGAATGTAGCGGTGAAGGCAACACGGGTAGATGGGAGTTGGGATTCGTACCCGACAGGATCAATTAACAATTATTTCGTCTATACAGATCAGGATATGCCTTATGTTGGAGGAACTAATCAATATGAAAATATTAATATTCGTGTAGAGTGTATTCCGAAAGCAAATACATGGCAGGATTTGCCACAACCGCTGGTGTATGTGCCGTTTGATATCTCCAATGTTAATCCTAATCCAGATAATGATCATTTTCTAAAAGGATTTGAGCCGTATGCCGGACGTAAAATCCTCGCTTTAAGAAGGGCCTATTTTTGGGAAAACTCGGAAGACGTAGGCGGTCTTCATGGGCCTTATGCAGATATAAAAATTGGAGCATACGATCCTGCTATATTCAGTAATTCGAATTGGCTGAATCCTGATGTGGCGCATATTTATGCAATGCCAAATTGGAAAAGTGACCTTTCCGGGCCTATTTGGTCAGGGTACGCTCCAGCGTTCTACCCCGATCCTTATGATGAATGGATTGATGGCCCATTTGGTTGTATTTATTCGAACATTGTAGTTTGGGATTGGGGAGTATCTGGATTAGTTTCGGACAATGCCCAAATTGGCATTATTGTTTCTGAGGCAGATGGTACTAATCCCGAAGATATTATGGGAGGTAGAACAGTTTTAGCCGGGGAACAGGGCCTAATTCTTGTGAAAGTTCAACCCTTTGGATGGGTGTTGTTAGAAAATATTGACATTAATGGTCTGGAAGAAAGAGTTAGTAATGCAGACGTTTATTGGTTCGGTGGTTGGAATGGCCAATATCCTGTCAGTGTTTACGGCCCGCAAAATGCGGCTGTGCCTTGCGAAACTTGTCCTGGCAATCAATTCAGGCCATTTACGGACAGCCAGTTCTGGAGTTTTCATGGCAATCCCGCCTTCGACGGTTACAAGGTCGGCTTAATGGGCGGAAATTATCCAATCGGAATATACAATAGACCTCGCACTTATTATGCGATTGACAAACCCGTTTCATTTGGACAATAACCATAAAACAAAAGGCAAAGAAAGGATCATCCAATTTTGAAAATCAGCAAAAAAATATCCGGAACGGCACTGTGCCGTTTGCATTGATAGTGGCACTACGCAATAACTTTTCAACTTAAAAAAAATGGCATGAAAAAAATTAGTTTGTTTCTCAGTATTGTATACTTCTTGTTTACAATTGTACTCCAGGCTCAAAATGTGCCTTTGAGCCATTACGAAGGTTATTATTTAAAAACCGGAACGTATCCTGATGATGCGACCAACTGGTGGATACACAATGGTCTGGAAGTACAAGGTGTAGCTAATGACGGTGAGAATTGGTTTTTTACTTTAACCAAAAAAGATGAAAGCGACGGTATGCTAAGAAGGATACCGAAGTCGGTGCCATTGGCCCCAGGTTTAACTCCTCCGTCAAATCCGGGCATTGGAACTGTGATGGCGAGCCAGGTACCACAACTTGGTGTTGGCAATTGGCATTGGGGGGACCCGGATCATTACAAACATATCAATGGCGTGAATTACATTCTGGTGCCGATACCAGGGCCAATCGTCGCGTGTTTCCGAGCCGATAACCTTCAGTATGTCAATTATATGAATCTTAGTCAAGCACAGGATTATGCAGGGTGGTGCGCCGTTGGTGTGGATGGCGCTATTTATAGTTCCAATAATCATGCTACGAGCATATTGCGGTATGCAGTAGATTGGGAAACGTTCCTCAATGAACCCAATAACCATAATGTAGCAACCCTGACAAATGAATATGTTTTGAAAAATTCAAACGGCACAACCATATCGGCATTGTTGCACATGCAGGGAGGCGAGTTTACTCCAAGTGGAGAGCTCCTTTACATTGTCTGTGGCAGTGCCGGCTGCTTGGGATTTGGCCCGGGTCAACCAGAACCATCTGATGGTATTCATGTATTTGAAACAGTGGAATGGAAGGAAGTCAAACACTCTACCAATTCTAGTGGTGGGATGTCGCATTTTAATTACAATTTCAACAACGGATGCACTTGCCTTTCAACCGGCTCACAGTCACCGGAAGGGTTGACAATTTGGGATTTAAATGATGGCTCCGCTCCCAACATATCGGGTCATCTTCATGTCATCGTTGACCATTACAACGAAGGGCCTTGTGACGATGCCATTACCATGCAACATTTCGGAGGCGATATTTATGTAGACAAAAACAACGGTTTTGACCCGCCCACCAATCCTTTGACCGGAACCTTAACCAGGCCTTTCAAAACCGTCAATGCTGCCTATGATTTTTACCCTATTTGGGATGGAGCAAAAATGGTGATAAATGCAGGTATGTACAATGAGATAGGTTTTTACAACAAGCGGATATTAATTACAAGTATTGGAGGCACTGTAGTTATTGGGCAAGAATAAATCCATTTGTCCATCTCCCCCATTCCCCTATCTTTGCCCAATACCAATCTGCATTCCACAACGCAAAGCAGACCGATGCCCACTATTGTATCTGTAAATATTGATGACCTCGACGCTCAATTTGTTGAAGAATTGAAGCGGGATTTCGCCCATGTTGCCCTTGCGTGTAAGCTGAATTTATAGTATCTTTGATCAACAATTGACTAAATGTTAAAATCGCAGTACATTGATTACTGGAAAATTTCGGCTGCTAAGAGTTGGCAGGCATCCCGGCATTTGTTTGAAAAGGGAGACTTCGTAGAAAGCCTTTTCTTTGCACACTTAACGCTGGAAAAAATACTGAAAGCAAAGTGGGTAGCGGACAACTCAACAGATTTTCCGCCCCGGACGCATAACCTCCAAATCTTGGCTCAACAAACAACTTTAACCCTTACGCCTGCTCAAATGACGTTTTTGGAACAAATGAATACTTTCCAAATGGACGGAAGATACCCGGATTACCACTTCGGAATTTACCAAATGTTTCAAGAACCTCAGACCAAGCTTGTTTTGGAAGAAACAGAAATTTTTTATCTATGGTTACTCAGCAATCTGCCTTAAAAATCGCACACGAATTCATTGATGCGATTATTGCCAGTGGTTTCCCGCTTAAAAAAGCCATTTTGTTCGGCTCTTATGCCCGCAACGAACAGCGGAAGGATTCGGATATTGACCTTGCGCTGATTGCCGATGAGTTTATAGGGGTGGGGTATTTTGATTTGAAGCATTTTGTCAACATCAAAATCAGCAGAAAAGAGTATACGCCCATTGAAGCGCATACTTTCAATACTTCTTATTTTATTTCCGGCGACCCTTTTATCCACGAAATCGAAAAAACGGGGATTCCACTTTTGTAGTATTGAAAATGAAGGTTTTGCCCGACCCCGTAGTCGCTTCACTTTGCGTACTTCGCGACTCACTTGGCGAACGTTGCGGTTAATTTTTTTTACCGCAAGGCCTGCCCCGTAAAGCGGGGGAACGCAAAGATTTACCGCGAAGTGCGCAAGGCGAACTCCCGTTGTACAGACATGGTTTGTGGTTAATTTTTATTACCACAAACCGAATCGAAATCAATCAATCACAATCCCTGTTCGCCGGATTTCTGCGATGAAGGGGTTGCCCTCATAAAACTCGCTGGTGTTGAAAGTATGTGATTCAATAAAAAGATACGGCTTTTGAATGGTGACATCAATGAAGCGCTTGATGTCCTCAAAACCGACTCCGATAAACTCGTCTGCTACTAAGGCAACGTCAATATCAGACCATTCCCGTTGTTCTCCCCGCCCCCTAAACCCCCTCCATCGCCCGCTCCGCAATCGCCGTAATCGAAAGCGCGGGGTTCACCCCCGGATTCGCAGAAATCATCGAGCCGTCGCAGACCAGCATATTTTCATAGCCAAAAACCCGGTTGTGGCGGTCAATGACCCCGGTTTCGGGCGATTCGCCCATGACGGCGCCGCCGAGGATATGGGCGGTGCCGGGGATGCCCGCCAGCGGTGTCAGGCCGAACGCCATGGCTTTGCCGCGGATTTGCGTTTCCAACTTCCTGGCCAGCTCGATGGCGCGCGGGATGAAAGCCGTGGGTTTGTTTTCGCCCACCACGGCTGTGCGCATCCCGCCCCGGCGCGTGCGCGTAAAAGTGACCGTGCTGTCCAACGTTTGCATGAATAGCATCACCACCGAACTTTTAGCCCAGTCTTTCACGCGCAGGTATTGCCAGTACGTGCCGGGGTGCAGCAGGACATCCTTTACCATCCGGAAAAAACGCACCGGCATGTTCGGGCCTTCCACAAAAGGCAGGAAACTGAGGCGCCACGCACCCGAACCCGCGCCGTAGCGGCAAAATTCGAGGTGGGTGTGTTCGTCCGTGTGCAGGATGGCGCCAATGGCGATGCCCTGCGAGAGGTCGGCGCTCTGGTCCAATTGCGTCACGCAGATCAGGCTTTCGTTGTTGGTGCGCACGTCGCGACCCACCATGTCCGAGAGCCGGGGCAGCGAACTTTGCTTCAGTTTCAGCAGCAATTTGACAGTGCCCAGCACGCCGCCTGAAAAAACTACGCCTTTGGTGCGCAGGGTTTGCCGGCGTTTGAGCAAGCGGGTGGACGATTGCATGTGCACTTCGTAGCCGTCCGACCCGTCGGGATTGCCAACGGGGCGGACATCCACGACTTCCTGCTCGGCGAGGATTTCGACGCCAAGTTGTTGGGCTAAGTAGAGGTAGTTTTTATCCAAAGTGTTTTTGGCGTTGTGGCGGCAGCCCGTCATACAAGCGCCGCAATAGGTGCAACCGGCGCGTTCGGGGCCTTTGCCATTGAAATAGGGGTCGGGCGCGGTTTTGCCAGGCACGCCGAAATAAATGGCGACATCCGTGGCGTCCAATTGATCTTCCTGGCCGATGCCTTTGGCGAGTTCCTGCAACGCATTTTCGCCGTCAAAAAAACGGGGATTTTTGGCAGCGCCCAGCATTTGCAACGCTTTGTCGTAATACGGCGCCAACTCCTGCTGCCAGTCGGCCAGCCCGGCCCAGCTTCCGGAGCGGAAAAACGCGGGTTTCGGCACGGGCAGGGTATTGGCGTACACCAGCGAGCCGCCCCCAACCCCTGTGCCGGAAACGACGCCAACGTCGCGGAAAATCGTAATTTTCATGATGCCGTACCAACGCAGAGCCGGCAGCCAGAGCCATTTGGAAAATGACCAGTTGGTTTTGGGAAAATCTTCCGCGCGGTACCACTTTCCTTTTTCAATGACGAGTACTTTGTATCCCTTTTCCGCCAAACGCAGCGCGCTGACCGAACCGCCAAAGCCGCTGCCGATGATGATGTAGTCGTATGTTTTCACAACTGCTCAGATTTTGATCAAATGTAATTATTTACCACACAGGGGCTATTTTTTTTACCACATAGTTCACATAGGAGTTTTCACATAGTCCACATAGCAAGGGATGCCGCCTATGTGGTCTATGTGGTAAATAAATACTTTGAAACTTTTTTCATCCGATTGACTTTCGTCATTGCTTCGGTAATTTTTTTTAGTATGTGATCTTGCTCACAGACGCCTTCCCCAGGATGCCCCACCTTTGTGTCGTCATTTAAATCATGTTATCACAAACACAAAAATATTCTTGCGATGCACAAAATTGAGCAAATCTATACCGGTTGTTTAGCCCAGGGCGCTTATTACATTGAAAGCGAAGGCGAAGCAGCCGTCATTGACCCCTTGCGTGAAGTACAGCCTTATTTAGACCGCGCAGAAAAAAGCGGTGTGAAAATCAAATACGTTTTTGAGACGCATTTCCACGCGGATTTTGTTTCCGGCCACTTAGATTTATCTGAAAAAACGGGCGCTCCGATTGTATACGGTCCGAATGCGCAAACGGGCTTTGAATCGTACACGGCAAAAGACGGCGAAGTGTTCCAATTGGGTAAAGTACGCATCAAAGTGCTGCACACGCCGGGCCACACGATGGAAAGCACGAGCTACCTGCTGTTGGATGAAAACGGCAAAGAAACAGCATTGTTCAGCGGCGACACGCTGTTCATCGGCGATGTAGGCCGCCCCGATCTGGCGCAAAAATCTGATTTGACCATCAACGACCTCGCCGGCTACCTCTACGACAGCCTGCGCAATAAAATCATGACCCTGCCCGACGAGGTGATCGTATACCCGGCACACGGCGCGGGTTCGGCTTGCGGCAAAAACATGTCGAAAGAAACGACCTCCACCATTGGCCTTCAGAAAGCGCAGAACTATGCGTTGCGGGCGGATATGTCCAAAGAGCAGTTCATTTACGAGGTCACGGATGGCCTGACGGCGCCTCCGCAGTACTTCCCGCTGAATGTGAAAATGAACAAGCAGGGCTACGAGAGTTTTGACACGGTGATGAACCGCGCTGCCCAGGCCCTTACGCCGGCTGGCTTTGAAGAAGCTGCAAATGCAACGGGCGCCACCCTGCTGGATGTGCGTACGGCGCAGGAATTCGCCAAAGGATTTATTCCGAATTCGATCAATATTGGCTTGGATGGCCAGTTTGCGCCCTGGGTTGGCGCGCTCCTGATGGATGTAGCGCAACCCGTTCTGCTGATTGCCCCGAAGGGACAGGAAGAGGAGAGCATCACCCGGTTGTCGCGCGTCGGTTTCGACCAGGTCATTGGGTACCTGAAAGGTGGTTTTGAAGCCTGGGAAAATGCCGGAAATGAAGTGGATCAGATTGTTTCCATTACCGCCTCCGAATTGGCTGAAAAAGTCGCAGAACTGGGCGTTGAGCACGTATTGGATGCCCGCCGGCCTGGTGAATACGCCGCCGAACACGCAAAAGATGTCGGCAGCTTTCCACTTGACTACCTGAATGATTTTGTCGGCGAACTCGATAAAAATGAAACCTACTTCATCCATTGCGCAGGCGGTTACCGCTCCATGATTATGGCTTCCATCCTCAAAGCCCGTGGGTTTGAAAATGTGGTGGACGTTGCCGGAGGGTTTAAAGCCATGAAAGACAGCGGATTGTTTGAAACAACAGATTATGTTTGTCCGAATTCGCTGCGCAGGCAGGGGGTGAAGGAAGTGGCGTAATTCTTATAAAACAAAAAGCATGACGCTCAAAAAATACATCCCCATACTAAACTGGTTGCCCGGATACGGAAAAAGTCACTTGCAGGGCGACCTTGCTGCCGGCTTAACGGTTGGCGTCATGTTGATTCCGCAGGGGATGGCTTATGCGATGCTCGCAGGTCTGGCGCCTATCCACGGGCTGTATGCGGTGACGATCCCTTTGATGTTGTATGCGGTATTCGGAACGTCCAGACAGTTGGCCGTAGGGCCGGTGGCGATGGTGTCTTTGCTCACGGCAGCAGGGATTGGCGCGCTGCATCCTGCTTCGCCGGAGTTGTATTTGTTGTACGCGATTACGACGGCCTTGCTGGTTGGGTTGCTGCAATTGGGCATGGGGTTATTTCGATTGGGCTTTTTAGTCAATTTCCTGTCGCATCCGGTCATCAGTGGCTTTACTTCGGCGGCGGCCATCATTATTGGCCTGAGCCAATTGAAGCACCTGTTGCGGCTCAATCTGCCGAATACGGAACACATTCAGGACATGGTGCTTGCCCTTGTTGAAAACATCGGACAAACCCACTGGCTGACGCTGGGCATTGGCCTTGCCGGCATGGCCGTCATCAAGTACGGGAAAAAGATCCACCAGGGAATTCCCACCTCCTTAGTTGCTGTGGTCTTAGGGATACTGGCGGTTTGGGGGTTGGGATTGACGGAGCAGGGCATAAAAATAGTCGGCGTAGTTCCGGACGGGCTGCCCGGTTTTTCCATGCCTTCTTTCGATCCGGGCGTTTGGTCGGCTTTGGCCGCTACGGCGTTGACCATTGCGCTGGTGGGATTTATGGAGAGTTTTGCCGTTGCGAAAGCCATCCAGGCCAAACACAAAGACTACCAGGTGGATTCGAATCAGGAGTTAACCGCATTGGGATTGGCGAATATCGGCGCTGCTTTCGTGCAGGCATATCCGGTCACGGGCGGGTTTTCCCGAACGGCCGTGAATGACCAGGCAGGCGCTAAAACAGGCATGGCTTCGATTTTTAGCGCGGTTTTGATTGTGCTGACCCTTTTGTTCCTGACGCCTTTGTTTTATTACCTGCCCAATGCCGTGCTGGCCGCGGTGGTGCTGGTGGCTGTTGCGGGACTGATAGACTACAAAGAGGCCATCCATCTTTGGCGCCAGGATCGCAGCGATTTTTGGATGCTGATCGCCACGTTTATTGCAACCCTCACATTGGGCATTGAAACGGGGATCGGAGTGGGCGTTGTGTTGTCGCTTGTTATGGTGATTTACCGGTCTACCCGTCCGCATATTGCCATTTTGGGGCGGGTTCCCAACTCTGATTTTTACCGGAATATTGCCCGGTTCGACAACTTAGAACAACGCCCCGACATTGCCATCGTGCGTTTAGACGGGCCTGTATATTTTGCCAACCTTGCTTTTGTTAAAGACAAATTGGATGCTGTTGCCGCTGAAAAAGGCGCTGCGCTCCAATTGTTCATCGTCAATGCAGACAGCATCAACCATGTAGACAGCAGCGCACTGAACGCCATCAAAGACTGGGTTACAGCCTTTAGGGCGAGCGGGAGAGACGTGTTTTTTACCGGCGTTATTGGCCCGGTACGCGATGCGTTTACCCGATCGCATCTGACGGATTTTATCGGCGAAGACCATTTCTTTTTAAGCAATCAGCAGGCGGTAGATGCTTTTAGTAAGCACGCACACGCAAAAGAATTCAAAGCTTATGTTTTACAAACAAATATACCATCATGAAAAAGTATGCTTTGCTTCCTATTGCTCTGCTTTTATTTGGCACGTTCCAGAATGAGGCCTATGCCCAGCAAGCTGACTCGGTCATTCACCGGTTATTGGAAAATAATTGCCGCTGGGTGACGGACAAGCAATACGAAGATTCGCTGTATTTTCATCATTTGGCAGAAGGGCAACACCCGGTCGCATTATTGGTGGGTTGTTCCGACAGCCGCGTGTCTCCGGAAGTTGTTCTGGGTGCAGACTTGGGCAGCATTTTTGTTCACCGCAATATTGCCAATATTGTTTCTCATTCCGATTTGAATTTTCTTTCTGTGATGCAATATGCTGTAGATGTACTCCAGGTTGACCACGTCATTGTGTATGGCCACTACGGTTGCGGCGGTGTGAAAGCGGCGATGGAAGACGAAGCAATTGGTTTGATTGACAATTGGCTGGCGAATATCAAAGACGTGATTGCGCTGCACCACAAAGACATGGAAGATGTCGAAGCCAATGAGCACGAGCATTTCAACCGCTTAGTCGAAATCAATGTCCTAAATCAGATTGAAAACCTGAAGGAAACATCGGTCTATCGGCAAGCCATAAAAAGCGGCAGAAATATCCGGATTCATGGCTGGGTTTATGATTTTTCAAGTGGGAAAATCAAAGTGCTGACCCCGGAAGTTGGCATTGGCCCGCGCGAACACTGCGATTTTCAGGCATTAAAAAAGCATACCGATGATAAGCAGCATTAGCAATCTTGCTAAACTGGCTTTATTGATGGCCATTTTGCTTACAGGCCATGCTACTTTGCAGGCTCAGAACGGCGACAGGCTTAAGGTTGCGACACAAACCCTGGATTCTCTTGTTCAACCGGAACAACCAGCCTGGAAACCCCGCTGGCTACAGAAAAAAGAAGCTTTCAAATTATCGGTAAAAAGCATGGTGCAGTTGTGGAGTATTTATTCCACAGATTTTGAAGTCTTTAATGCGGAGAACGGAACTTATGAAAAGGTAGACGACCGGTTCAATGTGTCCCTGCGCCGCGCCCGGTTGGCGTTTAGCGGCGAGCCTTATCCCGGACTACAATATTTGGTTATGCTGTTTTACGACCAGATAGGGCGGGACGTGCTCTCCAGCGGCATTGGTGTGACCAATAAAGCAGACCCTTCTGTGGGAATATGGGATGCTTTTTTTCAGTGGAAAGTATTCCCAAAAAAGGAAAGCCTGAATGTGGTTGCCGGATGGTTTCGCCCGCAGCTTCAGCGGGAAAGCATCACTTCGGGCTGGTCGGTCAATTCATTTGAAAAATCCATGTCGCAGAGCTATGTGCGCAATCATCTGGTTGGCACGGGACTGGGTCGGGCTGCAGGGATCAATATCGGCGGGTTGATCAATCGCCATAAAATCGGGATCAATTACAATTTCGGCCTTTTTACGCCCGCTACGGCCGGCTTAAACGGAACTTCTTCCGGCAGGGATTTTTCACCTTTGGTGACGGGCCGGGTGGTGCTGACCTTGGGCGATCCTGAGTTGCAGCAATACGGCATCAGCTACGACATTAATTATTTCAACCAGCGCAAAGGGTTGTCCCTGGATTTTAATGCAGCCGTGCAGGGAAAAAGCGACCAATTTGAATCGGCAAGCACCTTCGGACCGGGTTTTTTGCTCAATTACGGCCCGCTCAACCTCGATGGCGAGTGGATGTGGATGTCGCGTTCCGGGCGCAGAGAATCGCCCGAACAGGAAGTTCGCAACTATATTTCCAAAACCGGCGCCGGTCATATCCGTGCCGGGGTAAATATCCCCGCCGGGCGTTTTGTCCTGGAGCCAATTGTAATGGTGATGCACTTTAAAGGCGCCTACGATGCCACAGGGCAAGCCGATGCAGCAGCGTTGAAAAATTCTTCCGGCGATGAAACGACTTACGAAGTTGGCATCAACTATTATTTAGACCAAAAACGACTCAAGTTGATGCTCCACTATACCTTTAGAGAAGGAGATCCCGGCGCAGCAGGCGATGGGGCGATGGTGAATCAATATTTTTCGCAGAGCGGGGTAGGCGCTATCCGGCGGGGGAATTGGCTTGGTCTGGGATTGAATGCCATTTTTTAATTCAAAACTAAAATTTCTGAAAATGCAAATTAAATTGATGTTAACGGCCATAATTGTTTCACTTGGATTATTGACCGCTTGTTCGCAGCAATCCGATGAGCCGTATCAGAATATACCGCTTTCGGAATTTAAAGAAAAAATGAAAGGCTCCGATGTGGTGATTCTGGATGTGCGTACGCCACAGGAAACCGCGCAGGGAAAAATAAGCGGCGCCATCGAAATAGATTACAGCAGCAGGGATTTTGATGCAAAAATCCGGCAGTTGGACAAAAACAAAACCTATCTGGTTTATTGTGCGGTAGGCAGCCGTAGTGCAGCCGCTTGTGATGCCCTTTCTAAAAAAGGATTTGAAAAAATCTACAACCTGAAAGGCGGCTATATGGGGTGGAAAAACGCACAATAATCCATTGCTTTGAATTAAATTTTTCAAATCTTACTCGCGGGTTAGCTTTAGGCGTATGTTACTGGACGGTTTGTCAACGTGACGTTTACCAAACTTGTGAAGTTTAGTAAACGGGGCTGTCCACGTTGATTTACGAACGAAAACACCCGCGGGGTAATACTTTCAAATACCATGTTTGAATTAATTAATTTAGTGAAATCGCCCTGGCATTGGTCAGTGGCGGGTATTTTGGTGGGACTAACGGTCCCGGCATTGCTTATTTTGGGGAACAAACACTTTGGAATTTCTGCCAATTTGCGCCATGCCTGTGCAGCCTGCCTGCCGGCCAATATTCCATTTTTTAACTACGAATGGAAAAAAGAGGTCTGGAATTTCTTTTTTGTGGGCGGGCTGGTTCTGGGCGCTTTTTTGGCGGCTCAATTCCTGCAAACATCCGGCCCGGTTGACATTCATCCAAATTTGGCAAACGATCTGGCCCAATCCGGCATTACGGATTATTCCAGTTTGGTGCCGCAACAATTATTTAATTTAGAAAACCTGTTCACCTGGAAGGGCTTGTTCTTTTTTGTAATTGGCGGGTTTCTGGTAGGTTTCGGCGCCCGCTATGCCGGTGGCTGCACGAGTGGCCATGCGATCAGCGGTCTGAGTAATTTGCAGTGGCCGTCTTTGGTTGCAACTATTTTTTTTATGGTAGGCGGGTTTGTCTCAGCAAATCTGATTGTTCCTTTTTTATTGAATCTCTAAACCGCATTTGAATCATGGAAAATTTGAATATGCAGCAAAATATAGCGGGCACTTTGGGCGAATACGAAAACCGTTCGCTCGACACGATATGTGTAAACGACAGCCTGCAAAAAGAATCCTGGGTTGCCAACATCAAATACGGCGTCGTTGGCCTGCTGTTTGGTATCGTTTTCGTCAAAGCGGAAGTGATCTCCTGGTTTCGCATCCAGGAAATGTTCCGACTCGAATCCTTCCACATGTACGGCGTCATTGGCGTAGCAGTCATTGTGGGCGCAATTTCGGTGTGGGCAATCAAGCGCTTTGGGATAAAATCCATTGGCGGGGAACACATTGAGTTTCATGATAAAAAATTCAATAAAGGCCAGATATACGGCGCTACGCTCTTTGGCCTGGGCTGGGCCATCACAGGCGCTTGTCCGGGGCCGTTATTTGCACAAATTGGCACGGGGGCGCTGGTCATAGGCGTCACGCTGCTGAGCGCCATTGCCGGAACCTGGGTCTATGGCTATTTTCGGGAAAAATTGCCGCATTGATCCTTATGTGATCATCATTACAGATTGTTGGGTTTGATGCCCCGTATCTTTGCATCAGATTTTTAAAAATAAAAAAAAACAAAAGAATATGAGTTTTTTGCAATCGCTGTTTGGTACAGCAACAAAAAAATACACCGACGTTCGTGGGGATGAATTTTTAAATTTGTTGGGATCCACGAAAAACGCGGTATTGATAGATGTGCGCACGCCTGCTGAATTTGCCGGTGGGAAAGTAAAGGGGGCCGTCAATATGGATATTTACAGCCCCAATTTTGCTGCAAGTATTGATAAATTAGACAAAAGCAAAACCTACTTTGTCTATTGCCGCAGTGGCGCACGGAGCGGTCAGGCTTGTAATCTGATGGCAGAACGCGGATTTGAAAATTTGTATAACCTGTCAGGAGGAATTTCAAGCCTGTAAAAGTAAATATGACGGAAATCAAGCGCGTTTTGGTTGCCTTACAAACAGCTGAAGAACACAAAGTATCTATGCCGCTGAACTGGGAACCGGGGGATAAAGTTATCGTTCCCGCTCCAAAAACACTGGCAGAACTTGCGGAACGGGAACAAAGTGGCCTGGAAATGATGGATTTCTATTTAGCAAAAAAATCGCTTTAGCGAATTCCGGGGTTTCCCGAACAAGCTCTAAGCCTGACAGTTTGCAAAACTGTCAGGCTATTTACTATGGTTTTACTGCAACAAAAACGGATTATTTATTATGATGAAAGATTTTTGGAACCAACGATACGCTGAACAGAAATATGCTTACGGAGAAACACCCAATGTATTTTTTCAGGAGCAATTGGTTTCCCGCCAACCCGGTAAACTTTTGTTGCCGGCGGAAGGGGAAGGACGAAATGCCGTATACGCAGCTACGCTGGGTTGGGAGGTGGAGGCTTTTGATCAAAGCGAATCCGGACAGGCAAAAGCATTGCAATTGGCCGACCGCTACGGCGTTAAGATAAACTATCAGGTATTGACGCTGGAAGTTGTTGAATTTCCTGAAAACCATTTCGACGCCATTGGATTAATTTATACCCATTTTCCGGCAGAAAAAAGGAAAAATTATCACCAAAAATTAATTTCCTTTCTTAAACCCGGCGGGTATTTATTCCTCGAAGGGTTTAATCAAGCCCAAATCAACTACCAGTCCGGAGGCCCCCGCGACAGTGCCATGCTGTTTTCACCGGAAGTATTGTTGGAAGATTTTTCGGGAATGCAAATCGAGCTTTTGCAGGAAAGAGAAGTTGTGCTTCAGGAAGGACTTTACCATGTCGGACCGGCAGCCGTGATTCGGCTGGTTGCCTCTAAGTTTTAGCGCCATGTGATGAATGTCACATTTGTTTTGCCCACGCACATTTACTTTAGCGGAAGTTTTACAAAACCAAATTATTGCAAAATTTCGTTACTAACCGGACATGAAAAACAAGCACGATGAAACGCGCGAAAATGAACTGGTTACCGTAGTCGTCAATTTGGCGACCACAGCCGTTGTTATTCTCGTATCCATTTTCCTGTCATTAGCCCCGGCTTTTTTCTTTGATGATGAATGGACGCAGTTGTCAAAATCATTTTCCGGCGCTGCAAAAAAAGAAAAAAGCTACACCACATCCATTGGCAATGATGCTTTTTATTGGATTGCACCAAATCCTGACAAGATTGAACACGAAAAACAGCGGGAGGAGGTTTTATACGGCAGGGAATTAATTGCCCATACTTCAAAATACCTTGGCCCGGAAGGAACGGTTAAACCCATCAGCAATGGGTTGAATTGTCAGAATTGCCACCTGTCGGCAGGTACGGCAATATTTGGTAATAATTATGGATCTGTAGCCTCTACTTATCCTAAATTCAGGGCGCGGAGCGGTACAAAAGAAGACATTTACAAGCGGGTGAACGATTGTTTTGAACGCAGTTTAAACGGTCAGCCCTTAGACACGGCCGGCAAAGAAATGAAAGCCATCAAAGCGTACATCGAATTTTTAGGCAGCAATATGCCGAAAGGGGAAAAAGCCCACGGATCGGGGTTGAAAGACCTGCCCTACCTCGACCGGGCTGCCGACCCCGCAAGAGGCAAATTGGTTTATGAAAGTTTGTGCCAAAGCTGCCACCAGGCAGGCGGCGAAGGCGTACCCAACAAGGCTGGTACGGAATACCTCTACCCGCCGCTTTGGGGCAAAAATAGCTATAATGATGGCGCCGGCCTTTACCGCATCAGCAATTTTGCCAAATACGCCAAATACAACATGCCACTGGGCGTCAATTTTACCGCGCCGCAACTTTCCGACGAAGCAGCCTGGGACGTTGCCGCCTTTGTCAATTCCCAAAAAAGACCGCATATAGAAGTCCCCGGCGATTGGCCGGATATTTCCAAAAAGCCGGTTGACCACCCCTTTGGGCCTTATGCAGACAGTTTTTCCGAGTTTCAGCACAAATACGGCCCCTTTAAACCCATCGAAGCGATGAAAAAAATGCAGGAAAAATAGCAAGGGTAAACTATTTCAACCAATTCAACCAATTTATTTATATACGACAAGTTATCATGGAGCAGAGCAGAAGAAAATTTTTGAGACAAGTTGGAGCCCTGGGTGCAAGTGCCGGATTGGTCAGTGCGAGCCCCTTGCTGGCCAACGCGGCGCCCGTTTTGGAAACGCCCGTGGCCGATAGCGATAAACCATTCACCATCAGCATCCTGCAAACAACGGACGTACATTGCCAGGTGCACCCCCACGATGAGCTTTTTTGGGAAAACGAAAAAGCTGTTTTTCGACAAACAGGCGGCTACGCGCATTTGGCAACCTATCTGAAAAAAGAGCGGAAGAAGAATCCACTCACCTTTGTGCTGGATACCGGCGACATGTTTCAAGGCAGCGAATTGTCCATTAAAACGAGCGGAAAGGCCATGGTGCCGATCCTGAATCGCTTAGGATACGACCTCTACCTTCCTGGCAACTGGGAGGTTGTTTATTACAAAAAAGCCATGCAAACCCTGCTGGGTTCGCTGAACGCGCCCAAAGTATGCGCCAATATGTACCACGACCTGGGCGACAAAAAAAAGGGCGAACTCATTTTTCCGCCTTACCACATCTGGCATGTAGGCGGCGTAAAAATCGGGTTTTTGGGTTATACTGACCCGCTGGTACCGATGCGGCAGTCTCCGGCCTACAGCAAAGGCATCATTTATACCAAACCGGAGGAAAATCTGGCGCACTATGTCAACGTGCTGCGCGAACAGGAGCAATGCGCGTATGTGCTGGTGGTGGCGCACCTGGGCTTGTCGCAGCAGATTGCGCTGGCCAACCTGCCGGAATGCGAAGGCGTGGACTACGTTTTGGGTGGCGATACGCACGAAAGGGTGCGTAAACCGATTCAGTGTAAATACGCGAAAGTGGTGGAACCCGGCGCTTTTGGCTCGTTTGTGGGCAAACTCGAACTGACGATTCAAAACGGGAAAGTCATCGCCGATAAATACACCCTCGACGAAGTCAACGCCGACCGGTACAAAGCCGATAAAGAAATCACTGCACTGATCAAAGCCAATGAAAAACCTTTTGAAGACGATATTTACAAGGTTGTCGGGTACAGCGCCATCCCGCTCTACCGCTATTTTGTGGTGGAAAATCCCATTGATACCATGGTTTTGGATGCCCTGAAGTGGAAACTGCCCGAAATTGACATCGTGCTTTCCAATGGCTTCCGGTTTTGTCCGCCGCGGTCCACGCCCGATCATACCGGCAATATTCCGATTACGAATGGGTATCTTTATGACATGTTGCCGATTGACAGCACGGTTCGGACAGCAAAAGTGACCGGACAGCAAATTATGAACTGGTTAGAAAACGAACTGAACAATGTTTTTGCTAAAGAGGCTTCCCAGCGTTTTGGCGGCTGGCTGATCAAGTTCAAAGGCATGAAAATGTCTTTTTACGCCTTTGGTGAAAAAGGAAAACGGGTAAAGGACGTCACCGTTGGCGACAAGCCCTTACATCTCGATCAGACCTACAGCGTTTGCGCCTGCGAAAGAGACGGCGACCCGGTTGATATGCTTTGCCGGATCAAAAACGTGGCCGAGGGGAAAAATACGCCTTATACATTGCATTCCGTGATGCGGGATTATTTGGCCGTGAACTCCCCGGTGAGCCCGAAACCGCCCGAAGCAGCCGATATTCTCGATGCGCCGCAAACCCTGCTCACGCAGGTTTCCGGGGTAGATTATAAATTCACATAAACACAAAAACGCTTAAAATGAATCATTTCTTAATTACAGGGCTATTGCTCTTCACCTTTGGTACCATCAGCGCCCAGCACCAAACGCTGCCGGATAATGATTATTACGGCAATAAAATTGTCATTCAGGTGGTCACAGAAGACACCGTGGCGCACAAAGCGTTGATGAAACAACTGAACAACATAACTTCCGTGGCGGCAGACACCGAAATTGAAGTCGTTTGCCACGGCCCCGGACTGTATATGCTGGTCAAAGAAAGAAGCATCGTTCAGGCGCAGCTCAAAAAACACGCTGAAAAAGGCATTCAATTTGTGGCCTGCGAATTTTCTTTGAAAGAACGCAAAGTAGACAAATCGCAAATTGTGGACGAAGCCAATTTTGCAAGGTCGGGCGCCCTGGAAATTGCCAGCAAGCAACGGGCAGGCTGGAGTTACCTCAAGGCAGGTTTTTAAAATAGCATTTAATGGTCATGGGAAAATATTGGGATGTCTTCGTTAAGGGCTACGAGGGGTACGCCAATTATTTTTGGAGTGAAATTACCAACCCCAACTGGCACAATTATTTTTATTGGCTGCTGATCGTTTCTGCTTTCTTTTTTCTGTTGGAATTGCTGGCGCCGTGGCGCAAAAACCAACCTAAATTCCGCAAGGATTTCTGGCTGGATTTTTTTTACATGTTTTTTAATTTTTTCCTGTTTTCGCTGGTCATTTACAGCGCCGTTTCTTCGGTGGTCGTCAACTTGTTCAACGACGGCATTCGGGCAATCAGCGGGTTTGATTTGCAGGCTTCCAATCCGTTGCGGAGCGCTCCGATGTGGGTTGTGCTGCTGGTCGGGTTTGTGGTGCGCGACTTTGTGCAGTGGTGGGTACACCGCCTGCTGCACCGGAGCGAGCGCCTCTGGGAATTTCACAAAGTACACCACTCGGTGGAGCAAATGGGATTTGCGGCGCACCTGCGCTACCATTGGATGGAGAATGTGGTGTACCGCACCATTGAATACCTGCCGCTGGCGCTGTTGGGTGTCGGATTGTATGACTTTTTCATCATCCATATCTTCACCCTCGCCGTTGGGCACTACAACCATTCCAACATCACCGTTCCTGGGTATGTCACCGGCGGTATTCTGGGCGCCCTGATCGGCTTAGTGATTGCCACCAGCGGCTTCGATGTACACCTGCTTCACAACCCGTCCGCCTGGGTACAGGCGTCGGTGGTTTTGGGAAGCGTTGGCGCCGGCGCCCTTTTGCTGGGGCCGCTGATGAAATACCTCTTCAACAGTCCGGAAATGCACATCTGGCACCACGTATACGAATTGCCCGAAGGCCGCCAATATGGTATCAATTTCGGCATTTCGCTTGCCATCTGGGATTACCTTTTTGGCACCGCCCTGATTCCGCATAACGGCCGCGACATCAAACTCGGTTTTCCGGGCATGGAGGAACTGCCGAAGGATTTTGTGGGACAGAATTTGTATGGGTTTGGAGGGAAGGATTGAAGTCACCCTCCATGAAAAAAACATCACGCCGGATTTTTTCGATTTAAAAACCGGAACTGCCGGCGAAATCCTTCAGAAATTCTCCAATTACCGCGTTCGGTTGGCGATCGTCGGCGATTTTAGTGCCTACCCAGGCCAAAGCATCCGGGATTTTATTTTTGAAAGCAACAAGCGCAGGCATATTAATTTTGTGGGATCCGTAGCAGAAGCGGTGGAGCGGTTGATTGGATAAGCTCCTCAAACGGCGGCGCTGTCTTTTTGCCAACAATTCCCTATCTTTGTTTCTATGAAACGATTCTTCAACACCACTGGGTTTTGCAACCCGAAAGATCACTATATGGTGGATCCTTTCCGGGATATATATGATGATATTTTGCGACTCATTGAGGCGAAGCAGTATTTCCTCATCCATGCTCCCCGGCAAACGGGCAAGACTACTTTCCTGCACTCGTTGGCGCACCGGCTGAATCGGGATGGGAAATATGTAGCCACCATGTGTTCGTTGGAATCGGCTGGGTATCCAAGTATCACGGTGGAGACAGCCAATGAGGTATTCATTCGTTCGCTTTACCAGATTGCCCCCCTTTTCCTGAAAGGGGAGGAACTCCCCCCCGACCCCTACGGCTACCCGGCCAGCGCCCAGTTGTTCAAACAATACCTTACCGAATGGTGCAACAGCCTCAACAAACCCTTAGTCCTCCTGCTCGACGAAGTAGATGCCCTGTACGACGACGTACTCATCTCCACGCTGCGCCAACTCCGGGACGGCTTCCAGTCACGCCCGGTGCATTTTCCGCAGTCCATCGCCTTGGTTGGCCTGCGCGACATCCGGGAGTACAAGATGCGCGCCCGCGCTGACAACCCTTCTATTGGGGCCGGTTCGCCGTTCAATGTCAAAGCCGAATCGTTTTTTCTGCCCGTGTTCAGTCTGGACGAAGTACGCAGCTTGTTGCAACAACATACCGACGATACCGGGCAAGTATTTTCAGAAACGGTGCTTCAAAAGTTGTACGGATTCTCTGGCGGCCAACCCTGGCTGACCAACGCACTGGCGAATCAAATTGTGGTCAAAATATTAAAAGAAGACTACTCCCGTGAGATCACGCCCGATATGGTGGAAGACGCCAAAGAGCGGCTCATCGCGCAGCGGCAGACCCACTTAGACAGTTTGGCCGAAAAAATACAGGAAGAACGTGTCAGGCGGGTATTGCTGGGAATTATTACCGGAGAGGCGCCTGCCTTCGACGGATGGGATGATGCTGTTCGTTATTGCCGTGACCTTGGCATCATTTCTTATGGCAACCCGATACAGTTTGCCAACCCCATTTACAGGGAAATCATTACCAGAATTATCAACAGCGGCTTCACTGATAATATTAACCAGGAAATCGCCGAGACCTCCTGGTACCTGCGCCCCGATGGCTCTTTGGACATGGACAAGCTGCTGGAAGCCTTTGTGGATTTTTACCGCTGGAATTCCGAATCCTGGCTCGAGCGCTTTCAGTACAAAGAAGCTGGTCACCAACTGCTGCTCATGGCATTCCTGCAACGCATCATCAATGGCGGAGGACGCATTGAGCGCGAAATGGCCATCGGCAACGGACGCACGGACTTAGCTGTGTTTTGGAAAGATCAGGTCTTTCCCATCGAATTGAAAATGCACCACAACGCCCGCTCTCAGCCGGATGGGCTGCGCCAAATAGCCCGTTACATGGACAAATTAGGGCAGAAATCGGGCTATCTGATTCTGTTTGAAAAAAAATCCTCTGATGAACTGCCCTGGGAAACGCGCATCCGCCGGGAAACACACGAGGTGGACGGCAAGGAGGTGGTGTTGCTGGGGATGTAGAGGGGTTTATTGGTTGCAAGCGCCTGGTAAGGAGGGGCAGGGGCGGTCGTTGGGGGTGGTAAAAGTGATTCTGAAGCTGTAATTAGTGTCTGTCTTTATAGTCCGCCCGATTAAAATCAGTGAATGTTACAACTCATGCAGTTAATTATGTAACTCTGGGTAAAACTATAGGCTGACCTTTGTGAAATGAAAACGCTGTTGCATTTACAAAATAATCATGAACAGAAGAAATTTTATAGGTATTTCAGGAGTTGCCACTTTAATTGCAGGGAGAAGTTATTATTTGTCAACCGACAAAAGTAATTTCATCAGAGATGATATTGAAGATGATTCATTTAGAAAGATTGCGCTTGGTCGTACACCCGGATTCAGTCCCGTAAGCCAATATCCACCTATTGACTGCCCACCAGATGTAGTAAAAATGCCCTGAATATCGTATTATTGTAAAAAAAGTGAATGAAAGCACGCCCTTTAATTAGTTTTTGATGGGAAGCCTGCCAAGCTCTTAAACTACAATAACATGGACGCAAATGCAAAAGCGCAGTACGAAGCCCATCAAAAGGAATTAGCTATTTCTTAAGGGGTTCTGGAAACTGGTAAAGCAGAAGGAAAAGCAGAAATCAATCCATTTAATGACGCTTGTCGTTGTTTCCCTTCCTGGCAGCCCTGAACTTTGCAATATCCTGATATGGAGTTAGGAGTGTTATAATAGAAAAGTTATGCTAAAATTCACCTTCATCGCCATCGTCCTGATTCACGGATTGATCCATTTTATGGGCTTTGCCAAAGCGTTTGGCTACGGAAACATCACCCAGCTCACCAAAGATATTTCCAAAACTGCAGGGGTGTTTTGGATGCTCACGGCGTGGCTGTTTATCGCGGTTGTCGTTTCGTTGCTGTTTAAAGCGCAAAACTGGTGGGCGCTGGGTATCGTGGCTGCTGTGGTGTCGCAGGTATTGATTTTTTCGGCCTGGCAAGACGCAAAATTTGGAACCATTGCGAATGTACTGGTGCTGCTGGTGTCGCTTTTGAGCATGACCAATGTCTTGTTTGAACGCAGTTACCAAAAGGACGTCGCCACAAACCTGGAACGAACCCACGCCCTTGCACCGGCGCTGCTCTCCGAATCGGATATTCAGGGTTTGCCAACTTTAGTGCAAAACTACCTGCGCTATTCCGGCGTGCTCAATAAACCCAAAGTGTACAACATGCGGGTGGTTTTTGAAGGCGAAATGCGGGATAAGGGGAAAGATTGGTTTCCGTTCCGGTCAGAACAATTCGATTTTTTTGACGAGCCCACCCGCCTGTTTTTTATGAAAGGGAAGATGTTTGGCCTGGTAGTGCCTGGTTATCACCGGTATACCGAGGCAACGGCCACTATGGACATCCGCTTGTTTGGTTTGTTCCCGATCGTAAAGCAGTCCGGCACGGCCATGAACAAAACGGAAACCGTCACGCTGTTCAACGACATGTGCCTGATGGCGCCGGCCACGCTGATTGACCCCCGGATAACCTGGAAAACCATAGACGCTGCATCCGTTGAAGCAACTTTTACCAACAAAGGCATTGCCATTTCTGCGATCCTGTACTTCAACGAGCAGGGGCAACTGACGAATTTTATCTCCAACGATCGAACCTCGGTTTCACAAATGCAGGAATTTCCCTTTTCAACCCCGGTTTATGAATATCAAAGCATCCACGGGATGAATCTTATTAAAAGAGGAGATGGCGTCTGGCATTATCCGGAAGGCGAATTTATTTATGGGAAGTTTTTGCTGAAAGAAATTGAATTCAATTGCCGGTAGAGATAAGGCTTGTTGCGATGAGATGTTTTACTTCAAAATCCGCTGGATAAGCGGGTGACAGTAGACCGGGAGTCGCGCAAAGTAAAACATGAATCATCCCGAATTTTTTGGTTGAGGTGCATGGCACCATTTACTCCCAGAAGCAGCATGAGCCATCCCAAAATTCGGGATGACTCATGTTAACGCTGCGAGCCTCCGGGTCATAGTAGTATCCCGGAGGCTATTCTAAAATTTTGATTAGTTGCCTTTACCATGCACAACTACCCGCTTCGTCGCATCGGGCAATCCTTCCGATTGTGCGCGAATGAGGTAAATGCCATTGTGATAAGCCGACAGGTCTAACCGTTCGGTGCTTGTTTCTGAGGTATTGACCTCGATCACTTCCAATACCTTGCCCTGGATGTCGTACAATTCCAAACGCACGGCGCGGTTGGCGTAAGCGCTCAGGTTCACGGTGACTTCGCCTACGGTCGGGTTTGGATAAACCTGCAGGTCTGGCGCAGCCATTTCAACAATTGAATTACCCGGTGTTGCCAATGGTGCAATGCCGCCGGTGACCGTCACATTGTCGAAAACAGCCGTAGTCGTGGTGTTCACATTGATGCTTTCTGCAAACAAACCGATCTGTACGCAGTTGGGTAAAGCGAGCGTTGCAGTGCCCACCTGTTGCCAGTTGGTTCCATTGGAAGATACATACATGACGAAATTGCTACCGGTGCGGGTGATGCGCAACCAGCTATGGCCGGCCGCCGGGAACTGCGCAGTTTGCGCCGGCGTATTGGCTACCGTGCGCAATACGCGGCGTACGAAAGTAGTCAATTGCGTTTTAAGCGCGACTTTTCTGCTGCCCGGCATTACATTCTCGCGGATTTCAACACCGGCCCAACCGCCATTGAGGATGCTGGCTACATGGGCGGTAATGCTGCCATTGCCGCAAAGGCTGCGCCAGGCGGAGTGTTGGAGGTCAGGATTGTTGGAAAACCCTTTAGACGTGAGCGTAAACTGACCGTTGGAAGTACAAGGCTTGTAAATTGCACTGCCCTGGGCGTTGCCGATATCGGCGTTGCTCCAGCCGGCGGGCAAAGCTGTGCCTTCTACTACGGTAATCGTGGCGATGCAGGTGGCCGTATTGCCATTGCCGTCGTTCACGGTGACCGTCACCGGAATGGTCTGACCCAATTGTGCGCAGCTCACCGATGCCGGCGACGCGCTCACAAAATTAACCGTGCCGCAGTTGTCGAAAGAAGCACCCAAATTGAGCACATCAGCCGAAAGCAGGGTGTAATTTCCTGTTGGGTTTAAGGTCACCGTAGCGGTGCGGCAAACCGGAACCGGCGGGGTATTGTCTACACCGGCAGCAACCATGGCCGTAGTAGTCGCCTCGCAATCAGTAGCGCCGTTATCCGTTACCGTGATGTTGTAATTGCCATCGGGCAGGTTAGTGAATACGCCTGTGCCGTTGCTCTGGTTAACCGGGCCGGAAATGGCGTAGGTCAGCGGGCCTGCGCTGGTGGTAGCAGTAATGGTGATGCTGCCGTTGTTGGCGTTCGGGCAGGTCTCGTTTCCGACGGCTACATCACTGATGGCCACATCGCAGGCAGGTGCCGTACAGATGTCCAAGCCCCAGCCATTGATGTTTCCGCCATCCCCACCTGCTGCGTCT
>Ga0209573_1001338_pt1 | contig 39338 bp, 37 predicted proteins | sample TNRBio252014_DNA_FD_185870 | JGI IMG/M metagenome (GOLD analysis project Ga0209573, IMG submission 185870) | Wastewater treatment Type I Accumulibacter community from EBPR Bioreactor in Madison, WI, USA - TNR Reactor_6/25/2014_ DNA (SPAdes)... | ecosystem: Engineered > Bioreactor > EBPR >...
TCTGCGCTGTGCATCGTAAACTCATTGATTATATTGATTGTATTGGTTTATTGGGTGTGAAATGGGCGATCAGTGCGCAGCAATCATTGACCCCTCGCCCGTGAACAGGAAAGGGTGAAAAACTTGCAAACGAACTATAACACTCTAGTGGGCGAATACGCCTGTTGGCCATGCGGTACGCTATTCACGCCGCCATTGCTCACGGTACGCCCATTTTCTTAACCGAAACGTTCAGCAAAGCAAGGCATGGCGCTACTTCGCTGTTGTGCTGGTGATTTTCGCCAGGGCCGCATCGAATTGGGCGCGGACGCCTTCGACCCGCTCGCGGTTGACGCCGAAATCGTAATAGCCGCTTCGGGATGCGGATCGCACCTGGATCGTTCCCGACGGATGGAAATAAAACTCCCCGTCGTCCACAAAGCCGAACACCGCAGACCGGAATTCAGCATGGAGGTAGTCATCGCGGGATTGGACGATGCGGACCCGCTCCATACGGCGCAATATATTGAGCAACCGGGTGCGCGCTGGGGCAGCCTCGCCCGTGTAGCTAAGCGGTTCCACGCGCTGCTCAGCGGCGTCCGCCCGCGACGAGACGCAATTCGGCGATGCGGGACAGGGCGCCAGCTGGCTCTCGGCGACGCCCGGCGCCAGAGGTGGCCGCCCGCCCGAACAACCGCTCAGCGTCAGCGCCATGGCCCCTATCAGTCCACTGCTCATTCGTCGATTTATCATTATCACTCTCCATCACATCTTGCTGCGCTCCAGGGATGTCTCGCAACAGGGATTTCGCCGCCTGCGGCATTCCCGCCGAACCGGCTAACCATGTCATAATTATCATTCTCGCCGATCCGGCGACTATTCCAGAACAAACTCCTTTGAACGACTTGGATTCCATTCTGTTCAATATCTTGCCCCGTTGGCAAGATCACCGCCCGGCGCACGGCTTACCCGACGATCTGGCTCGATGGTTGTTTGATCCCGGTTCTCTGACCCGCCGGCTGCGCCAGTGTTGCCCGAACCAGTTTCGTGTGCGCGTTCTCTGGCAGGGCTGGAGCCGGCCGAGCCGCGACGAGGCGCGCGTCCTGCGGCTACGGCTGGACGCCCTGGCCTGGACCCGTGAAGTGCGGTTGCTGTGCGGCGACCAGGCTTGGGTGTTCGCCCGGACGCTGATTCCCGCCGCCACCCTGCGCGGTCGGGGCCGCCGGTTGACCCGGTTGGGCAGTCGCCCGCTCGGTGAAGTGCTGTTCACCGACCCCAATGTCCGGCGCGGTCCGATGGAAATTGCCCGGATTGTGGCCGGCCAGCGCCTCCATCAGCGCGCCTTCGCCGGTCTCGCCGAACCCCCCGAAGCCATCTGGGGGCGACGCTCCCTCTTCCGCATGGAGGGCCGGCCACTGCTGGTTTGTGAAATCTTCCTGCCTGATTTGCCGGCTCTTTCGCCTTTTACTCACCGGATTTCCTTTCACCATGAACATTGACCGTTTTGATGACCGTTTGCGTGAATACGCTCTGCTGATGCGCCTGCATCGCCCCATCGGTATTTATCTGTTGCTGTGGCCGACCCTGTGGGCGCTGTGGCTGGTCGGCCAGGGTCAACCGCCGCAGGGGGTGGTGCTGGTTTTCGTGCTGGGCGTGGTGCTGATGCGCTCGGCGGGTTGCGTCATGAACGACATCATCGACCGGGATTTTGACCCACAGGTCGCCCGCACTCGTGATCGTCCTCTAGCGGCTAAACGGGTGACGTTGGGCGAGGCGGCCAGTCTGGCGGCGATCCTGGCCCTGCTGGCCTTTCTGCTGGTCCTGACCCAGAATGCGCTGACCATCCAGTTATCCTTCATCGGTCTGGCGCTGACGGCGACCTACCCGTTCATGAAACGGCTGCACTCCTTGCCGCAAGTCCATTTGGGCGCGGCTTTCGGTTGGGCCATTCCGATGGCCTACGCAGCAATCAGCAACGAACTGCCGTTAATGGCCTGGCTGCTGTTTCTCGCCAATATTCTGTGGTCGGTCATTTACGATACGCAGTATGCAATGGTGGATCGGGAAGACGATCTCAAGATTGGCGTGAAATCCACTGCGATCCTGTTTGGCGAGAGGGACCGGCGGATCATCGGCTATCTGCAACTGGCGTTATTGGCGTTATTGGCGCTGATCGGTCTGCTGGGCGGCCGGGGCGCGATCTACTATCTGGGATTGTGCGTGGCCGGCGGGCTGGCGCTGTATCAGCAATACCTGATCCGCGACCGCAAGTCGGAGGATTGTTTCAAGGCTTTTCTCAACAATAACGCCTTTGGGCTGGCGGTCTTCTGCGGGTTGCTGGTGGACTTTCTGCCCGCAGGCTCTGGCTAAACCCGGTTCGGCGCAAGAGCGGGACAGGCCGGGCGGGATAATGGCCCGCCTCGCCAGGGGCAGAAAGCTACAGCAAAATAAGCAGCCAGATGATCGCAGCGTTCAGCAACGCCACGAACACCGCCGCCGAGCCGATGTCCTTGGCCCGGCCCGACAGTTCATGGCGCTCCAGGCCGATGCGATCCACCACGGCCTCGATGCCGGAATTGAGCAATTCGACAATTACTATCAGCAGCAGGCTGCCTATCAACAGCGCCCGCTCCACCGCGCTATCGCCAAACCACAACGCCAGTGGAACCAGCGCCGCGCACAGCAAGCCTTCCTGGCGAAACGCTTCTTCATTGCGCCAGGCAGCTTTCAGACCGGCCCAGGAATAACCTGTCGCGTTGACCAGCCGCCGCCAGCCCGTGTGTTGGGTATGGGCCATGGTCGCTCAGGACGCCGGACGCCAGGCCAAATCCATATCGCGGGCCGCCCGCACTTCATCCAGTCGTCGCACCGGGCGATGATAGGGGGCGCCCTTGACCTGTTCAGGGCTGGACTCAGCTTCCTGCTGAATCTGCCGGAGCGCGGCGATGAAGGCGTCCAGTTCCTCTTTGCACTCAGTTTCCGTGGGTTCGATCAGCAAACATTCCGGCACCAGCATCGGAAAATAGGTGGTCGGGGCGTGAAAACCGAGATCGAGCAGGCGTTTGGCGAAATCCATCGCCGTAACGCCGAGAGTTTTAGCCTGACGCTTCAGGGTGATGATGAACTCATGGCTGGCCCGCCGTTGCGGGAACGCCGCTTCAAACCCGGCTTGCATGAGTTCGGCCATGAGATAGTTGGCGTTCAGGGTCGAGTATTCGGCAACGCGGCCCATGCCGACGCGGCCCAGCATCCGGGCGTAAACGTAAGCGCGGAGTATGACGCCGGCGTTGCCCATAAACGCTGACAGCCGGCCGATGCTCTGCGGACGGTCGGCTTCCGTCAGCCAGCGATAGCTGTCGCCGGCCTGGCCGACGATGGGAATGGGCAGGAAGGGCGCCAGCCGGGCGTTGGCCGCGACCGGCCCGGAACCGGGACCGCCGCCGCCGTGCGGGGTGGCGAAGGTCTTGTGTAGATTCAGATGCATGACATCGAAGCCCATGTCGCCGGGCCGGGCCTTGCCCAGAATGGCGTTGAGGTTCGCGCCATCGTAGTAGAGCAGGCCGCCTGCTTCGTGGACGATAGCGGCGATTTCGGCAATGTTCCGCTCGAACACGCCCAGCGTGGAAGGATTGGTCAGCATCAGACCGGCGGTGTGCGGGCCGACCGCCTGGCGCAGGGCGGCGAGATCGACATCGCCTTGATTGTCAGTGGGAATTTCCCGCACGGTGAACCCGCACATGATCGCGGTGGCGGGATTAGTGCCGTGGGCGGCGTCGGGAACCAGAATCTCCCGGCGGGCATGATCGTCGTGGGCGACATGGTAGGCGCGGATCATCGCCACGCCGGCGAATTCACCCTGCGCCCCGGCCATGGGCGTCAGCGAAACCGCCGCCATGCCCGTGACCTCCCGGAGCATGTCTTGCAATTCGTACAGGCAGGCCAGGAAGCCCTGACTGATCTTTTCGGGCGCCAGCGGATGACGATTGAGAAAGCCAGGCAGTGAGGCCAGCCGGTGGCAGGCCCGGGGGTTGTACTTCATCGTGCAGGAACCCAGCGGGTAGAAGTGGGTGTCGATGGAGAAGTTCTTCTGCGACAGCCGGGTGTAATGGCGAACCGTTTGCAGTTCCGAGACTTCCGGCAACGGCGCGGGCTTTGCGCGCCGCAGGCAGCCGGGTAGATCGGACAGGGCGTGGTCGGGGGCGGCGGCGGGGATGACGCCCCGGCGACCGGGGCGGGATTGGTCAAAGATCAACATGGTTGAACACCGAATCAGCAAGGGTTGGGCTGCTGCTAGTGTATCGCCATTGGCGTTGACGCGCATGTTTCCGCAGCAGCCCGCCGATGAGGGTCACGCCTGCTGGTAAATCTCCGCCCCATGCGCGACAAATTCGCCGGCCTTTTCCGCCAGCCCCCTGGCCAGCGCCGTCTGGGCTTCAAGTCCCTGTTGCAGGGCGTATTCGCGCACCTCCTGGGTAATTTTCATCGAGCAGAAGCGTGGGCCGCACATCGAGCAGAAATGGGCGACTTTGGCCGATTCCTTGGGCAGGGTTGCATCGTGATACTCGCGGGCGCGTTCCGGGTCGAAACCCAAATCGAATTGATCGTCCCAGCGAAATTCAAAGCGCGCCTTGGACAAGGCGTTATCGCGCAATTGCGCGCCGGGATGACCCTTGGCCAAGTCGGCGGCGTGCGCGGCGATTTTGTAGGCGATGATGCCTTCCCGCACATCCTGCTTGTTGGGCAGACCCAGATGCTCCTTGGGCGTGACGTAGCAGAGCATGGCGCAACCATACCAGCCGATCTGCGCCGCGCCGATGGCGCTGGTAATGTGGTCATAGCCGGGCGCGCTATCGGTGGTGAGCGGCCCCAGGGTGTAGAACGGCGCTTCAAAGCAGTCGGCCAGTTCCTTATCCATATTTTCCTTGATGAGCTGCATCGGCACATGGCCGGGGCCTTCGATCATCACCTGCACATCGCGCTCCCAGGCGATTTGGGTCAATTCGCCGAGCGTTTCCAGTTCGCTGAACTGGGCGGCGTCGTTGGCGTCGGCCAGCGAGCCGGGCCGCAACCCGTCGCCGAGGGAGAAACTGACATCGTAGGCGCGCATGATGTCGCAAATGTCCGAGAAATGCGTGTAGAGAAAGTTTTCCTGATGGTGAGCCAGGCACCATTTGGCCATGATCGAGCCGCCGCGTGAGACGATGCCGGTCAACCGATCCGCAGTCAGCGGCACATAGCGCAACAGGACGCCGGCATGGAGAGTGAAGTAATCGACGCCCTGTTCCGCCTGTTCGATCAGCGTGTCGCGGAACAACTCCCAGGTGAGTTCCTCAGCCTTGCCGTCCACTTTTTCCAGCGCCTGATAAATCGGCACTGTGCCAACCGGCGTGGGCGCGTTGCGGATCAGCCATTCACGGGTTTCGTGAATATGCTTGCCGGTGGACAGATCCATGATCGTGTCAGCTCCCCAGCGGATCGACCAGACCATTTTCTCGACTTCTTCCTCGACCGAGGAACCCAGCGCGGAATTGCCAAGATTGCCGTTGATTTTGACCCGGAAGTTGCGGCCAATAATCATCGGCTCCAGTTCAGGATGATTGATGTTGGCCGGCAGAATCGCCCGGCCCCGCGCAATCTCGTCGCGCACGAACTCGGGGGTGAAGGTTTCGGGGGCAGCGGCGCCGAAATTCACGCCGGGGTGCTGGCGCAGCAGCCGCCGATAACGGGGGTCTTCGCGCAGTTCCTGCAAGCGCAATGTCTCGCGCAGCGCGACATATTCCATCTCTGGGGTCACGACGCCGCGCCGGGCATAATGCATTTGGGTCACGCAGGCCCCGGCTTTGGCGCGACGCGGGGGACGCACATGCTCGAAGCGCAGATGGCGGGTCTCAGGATCGGCGGCGCGGGCCTGACCATAGGCGGAAGACGGTCCGGTCAGCGCTTCCGTATCGCTGCGTTCTTCGATCCAGGCGGTGCGAATGGCGGGCAGCCCCTGGAGGAGGTCGATGCGCGCCTGGGGGTCGGTATAGGGGCCGGAGCAGTCGTAAACCGGAATCGGCGGGTTGTCCTCGACCCCGAACGTGGAGGGCGTGGGGTGCTGGGCGATTTCGCGCATTGCCACCCGCAAATCGGGGCGCGATCCCGTGACATACACTTTGCGCGAATGCGGATAGGGGCGGGCGATAGCGTCGCCCACCTGGGCGACCGCTTGCAAGAGGGTCGGAGAGATGGAGTCCATGGGGATCGTCCTCGGTGGCGGGAATGAATGACGAGGACGAAACAGGAGCGCCGTTACGGGCCGCGAAGCCTTCCTCCGCCGGTGCAAACCGGATCAGGTTCCAAGGGTATTTCTCAGCTCCTGGATGGAGCACCCCTGCTTCGTTCCACCGGCTATTAGAACACAGCATTGGCCCATCGGATACGAGCGTGTGGCGTAGGCCATCGCCCGGTCGGGCGGGCGCGGTCAGTCCGCGCCGGGCGCTGCTTTATCAAACAGTCAAATACTGCCGCACCAGCCCATCTTCCAAATCCGCTATCGCCCCTGTAGCCACCGCCCGCCCTTTGTCCACGATACAGAATTGCTGCGCGACCCATCGGGCGAAAGGCAGCTTTTGTTCCACCAGCAACACGGTCATGCCCAGTTCCTGGCTGACTCGTTGCACCGCCAAGCCAATCTCCTGAACGATGGTCGCTTGTTCGCGGACCTGGTCGAGCTGTTCCTGATTCAGCCGGCGGATCACCCGGCCAATCTCCCGTACCACATTGGGCTGGATACCCTCGGTCGGTTCATCGAGAATCAGCAGCCGCGGCTCCAGCGCCAGCGCCCGGCCAATCGCCAACTGCTGTTGCTGCCCCCCGGACAGATCGCCGCCGCGCCGCTTGAGCATGGTTTTCAGCACCGGAAACAGTTCAAAAATGAACTCCGGGACCTGACGGGGTCGGCGCGGATTGGCCGCCAGACCGATTTTCAGATTCTCCTCGACGGTCAGCAGCGGAAAAATCTGCCGACCCTGCGGCACATAGCCAATGCCCAGCGGCGCACGCCGTTCCGCTGGCAACCGATGCAATTCCTCACCGGCGAATGTGATTTTGCCGGAGCGAATCGGCAATAGACCCATCAGGCATTTCAGCAAGGTCGTTTTGCCCACCCCGTTGCGGCCCATCAGGCAGGTCACGACGCCTTGCGGCGCTTCCAGACCCAAATCCCACAGCGTATGGGATTCACCGTAAAACTGGTTCAGACCTTCAATGGTAAGCATCGCCGGCTCCCAGATAGACTTCGATGACCATGGGGTCGATCTGCAAATCCTCCAGCCGCCCCTCCGCCAGCACCCGCCCTTGATGCAATACGGTCACCTGATCGGCGATGGAGCGAACAAAGCCCATGTCATGCTCCACCACCACTACGGAATGATCGCCCGCCAGCGACCGCAGCAATTCAGCAGTGCGATCCATTTCCGCCGGAGTCATGCCGGCCACCGGCTCATCCACCAGCAGCAATCGCGGTTCCTGCATCAGCAACATGCCGATTTCCAGCCACTGCTTTTGCCCGTGAGCCAGAATGCCGGCCAGTCGCCTGCCCTGCTCGGTCAGGCCGATTTTTTCCAACACCGCAGCGATGCGGTCGCGCTCCTCGCCGGTCAGCCGGGTAGTCATCAATCCCCGCAGGCGTTTCGCGCCGGACATGGCCAGTTCCAGATTTTCCAGCACGGTCAGCGGTTCAATCACAGTCGGGCGCTGGAATTTGCGGCCAATGCCCATCCGCGCAATCGCCGGTTCGTCCAGCTTGAGCAGGTCGATGGTCTGGCCGAAAAAGACCCGGCCACTGTCGGGCCTGGTCTTGCCGGTGATGATGTCCATCATCGTGGTTTTACCCGCGCCGTTGGGGCCGATGATGCAGCGCAGTTCTCCATCGCCGATGTACAGCGACAGATTGTCAATCGCCTTGAAGCCGTCGAAAGTGACGGTCACTTCCTCCAGGTACAGGAGGATGCCATGGTGGGCGTCAACCGTTTCCTGCCGGAGCCGCAGACCGCTGCCGTCGAGATCGGAAATCAGTTCGCTCATGCTGTCGCCTCACGCCGCCGGATTAAGCCAATCAAGCCACGCGGCAGCAACAGGGTGACGGCTACGAACAATCCGCCCAGGGCGAACAACCAGATTTCCGGCAACGCTCCAGTCAGCCAGGTTTTGGCGTAGTTGACCAGCACCGCGCCGGCCACTGCGCCGACCAGCGTGCCACGTCCGCCGACCGCGACCCAGATCACCGCTTCAATAGAGTTCAGGGGCGCAAATTCGCCGGGATTGATAATGCCCACCTGCGGCACATACAACGCTCCCGCCACGCCGGCCAGTATCGCTGACAAGGTGAAGATCAGCGTTTTTACCTGTTCCACCCGGTAGCCAAGGAAGCGGGCGCGGTCTTCGCTATCGCGGATGGCCACCATCACCCGTCCCAAACGGGTGGACACCAGCCAGCGGCACAGCAAATAACCCCCGGCCAGCGCCAGGACGGAGAGGATGAACAGCACGATGCGGGTTTCATTGGCATGAATCGAATAGCCCAGCACGTCCTTGAAATCGGTCAGGCCGTTATTGCCGCCAAAGCCCATTTCATTGCGGAAGAACGCTAGCATCAGGGCATAGGTCAGCGCCTGGGTGATGATCGACAGATAAACCCCCGACACCCGCGAGCGGAAGGCGAACCAGCCGAAGACGAAAGCCAGCAGACCGGGTACGACCAGCGCCATCAGCGCCGCAAACCAGAACATGTCGAAACCGTGCCAATACCAGGGCAGTTCCTGCCAGTTGAGGAACACCATGAAATCGGGCAACACCGGATCGCCGTAGACCCCGCGCGTTCCGATTTGGCGCATCAGGTACATGCCGAAGCAGTAGCCGCCAAGCGCGAAGAACGCAGCGTGCCCGAGGCTGAGGATGCCCATATAGCCCCAGACCAGATCAATCGCCACCGCCAGCAGGGCGTAACAGAGATATTTGCCCAGGACGGTCACGGTATAGGCGGTCAAGTGCAGCGGATGGTCGGGCGGAACCCACAGATTCAGCACAGGGACGCCAATGCCGATCACGGCCAGCACCGCCAGCAGAACCAATCCGGCGCGGTCGGAGAGCAGCCAGCGGGGAAGCAGCATGGTTTAGACCTCCGCCGCCCGGCCGCGCTGCGGGAACAGTCCACGCGGGCGTTTCTGGATGAACAGGATTAGGAACGCCAAGACCAGGATTTTGGCCAGCACCGCGCCAGACCAGGGCTCCAGCAACTTGTTGGCGACGCCCAGCGAGAGGCCAGCCACCAGCGTTCCCCACAGATTGCCGACGCCGCCGAACACCACCACCATGAAGGAATCGACGATGTAGCTCTGACCGAGATTGGGGCCGACATTGGTTAATTGCGACAGGGCGACGCCGGCGACGCCGGCAATGCCGCTGCCCAGGCCGAAGGTCAGCGCATCCACCCGCGCCGAACGGACGCCCATGGCCCGCGCCATCGCCCGGTTTTGCGCGACGGCCCGCACTTCCAGCCCCAGCCGGGTGCGTTGCAGCGCCAGCCAGAGCAGGGCGAAGACTGCGATACAAAAGCCGATGATCACTAACCGGTTGAGCGTCACTTCCAGCGGGCCGAGCAGAATCGTGCCGCTCATCCAGTCCGGGGTGGCGACCGAGCGGTTCAGCGGCGAGAAGATTGAGCGCACCGCCTGTTGCAGAATCAGGCTGACGCCAAAGGTGGCCAGCAGGGTTTCCAGCGGGCGGCCATAGAGAAAGCGGATGATGCCGCGCTCGATAGCGATGCCGACCAGCGCCGTGACCAGAAAAGCCAGCGGCACGGCGACCGGCAGGGACCAGTTGACTGGCAGCCATTGCTGCGCCAGCCAGGTGGTGTAAGCGCCCAGCATCATCAATTCACCATGCGCCATGTTAATCACGCCCATCACCCCGAAAGTGACGGTCAGGCCGATAGCGGCCAGAATCAGCACGGACCCCAGCGACAGGCCGAAAAACAGCGTTTCCGCCCAACCCAGCATTTGCAGACGCAATTCCGTTTTCGCCAGCGCGATCTTGGCGGCCTCGCGCACGGACGCATCGCTATCGTCCGCCGCTGTGCGCAGCAGCGGGCCGCGAATGTCCGCCAACGTCCATCCGCCCAACGCCGTCGCCGCCTGAGCGCGAACGGTCGCGTCTTCACTGGCCAGATCGACCAGCGCCAGTGCCGCTGCTAATAATTCCTGGATTTTCTTATCCGGCTCTACCGCCTGCCGCGCCTTCAGGCGTTCCACGCCCGCCGGATCGAGATGGCGCAGAAACGACTCGACAGCCGCCCGGCGTTGTTTCGGGTCGGCGCTGGCCAATCCCAGACTGGCGAGCAAATTCTCAATCATCGCCCGCAGACGATTGTTGGCGGTGACGCGATCCAGCGTGCGTTTGCTGGTCTGACCGAGCGCTTCGCCGCTGATGGCGTCCTCAATAGAAACATCTGCGGCGTCATTCAGGCCGATGACCATCCGGTCGCCGTCGGTCTGGTAGTACAGGCGGCTGTCGGCCAGCGCCTTGAGAATGATGGCGCTCCGTGGATGATTCAGCGCAGCCAGATTTTCCACAAGCGCTGTTTTTTCGGTGAAATCGGCGGCCTTGCGAAATTGCGTCAGCAGGGACCGCAGAGCGGAGTCATCCGCCGCGTGGACGACGGGCGACGCGATGAGCGTGAGGAGCATCAGGGCGAGACCGGCGCGAAACAGCGGGCGGGATACCATGCAGGGCGTCTCTCTTGGGAGGTGAGGGAACCCCCCTCGAAAAAGGGGGGCAGGGGAATTCAGGCTGAATTTACTCAGTTAGTAATTAGTAATTCTGCCCAGCGCACTTCTTGGTGACGGTGTTGTAGTTACCGCAGTTGATCTTGGGATCCGCCCAGTCGGCGATGATGTCCTTGCTGCCCGGCAGGAAGTTGGACCAGGCGTCGCCCGGCACCAGTTCCTTGGTCTTCCACACTACGTCGAATTGACCATCGGCCTGGATTTCGCCGATGAATACCGGCTTGGTCAGATGATGGTTGGGCAACATCTTGGCGACGCCGCCAGTCAGGTTCGGGAATTCGATGCCGATCATCGCCGGGATGACCTTGTCGGGATCGGTGGTCTTGGCTTTCTCGACCGCCTTTACCCACATATTGAAGCCGATGTAATGCGCTTCCATCGGGTCGTTGGTAACACGCTTCGGATTCTTGATGAACTCAAGCCATTTCTTGATAAATACATCGTTAGCCGGGTCCTTGATGCTCATGAAGTAGTTCCAAGCGGCCATGTGTCCTACCAGTGGCTTGGTGTCGATGCCGGACAATTCTTCCTCGCCGACTGAAAAGGCAACGACCGGAATGTCCGTGGCGGAAATACCCTGGTTGCCCAGTTCCTTATAGAACGGCACGTTGGCGTCGCCGTTGATGGTGGAGACTACAGCGGTTTTCTTGCCGGCGGAGCCGAATTTCTTGATGTCGGAGACAATAGATTGCCAGTCGGAATGACCAAACGGGGTGTAGTTGATCAGAATATCCTCATCCTTGACCCCCTTGGCCTTGAGATAGGCTTCCAGAATCTTGTTGGTGGTGCGCGGATAGACGTAGTCCGTGCCGGCCAGCACCCAGCGCTGCACGCCCAGGTCGTTCATCAGGTAGTCCACCGCTGGAATGGCTTGCTGATTCGGCGCGGCGCCCGTGTAGAACACGTTCTTCGAGGACTCCTCGCCTTCGTACTGCACCGGGTAGAACAGGATGCCGTTCAGTTCTTCGAAAACCGGCAGCACCGACTTGCGGGAGACTGAGGTCCAGCAGCCGAAGACCACATCGACCTTGTTTTTTTGCAACAATTCGCGCGCCTTTTCAGCGAACAGCGGCCAATTCGAGGCGGGGTCAACGACTATAGCTTCGAGCTTTTTGCCAAGCAGACCGCCTTTCTTGTTCTGCTCGTCCACCAGCATCAGCACAGTGTCTTTGAGCGTGGTTTCGCTGATGGCCATGGTGCCGGACAGTGAGTGCAAAACGCCGACCTTGATGGTGTCGGCGGCGTGCGCCAATGCAGCGCCCATCGTTAGTGCGCCAGTCAGCAGCCAGGTAATAGTTTTCGGCATCGTCTTTGTCATGCGCAGCCCTCATTGTGGTGATCAGTCCGCTCGAATGCGAACTTGGAGAGTGCTTCAATCAAAGATCATGCCACAGGGACTATTTTTGATATTTCCCGGTGAGTTGGTTGAGTTTATTAATGTGACGCCAGTGAAAATAGCGTTCAAGCAGAACAATATGCTGTAAAACAGGGCAAGCGGGGGGATTGATGCAGCAGTAATGCACTAAAAAAGCGCATTCAACCCGAACGAGTGTGGCGTCCGTCCAGGTCGTCGTGGAATGAGCTGATTTAGCCAGCGCCCACAGTTTTCGCCAGTTCGCGCAGCACCTCGGGATGACGCTCGGCGATTTTGAGCAGAGTTCGCGCAGCCCCGCTGGGTTGTCGGCGGCCCTGTTCCCACTCCTGCAAGGTGCGCTTGGAGACGCCAAGCAACGCGGCAAATTGCGCCTGATTGAGGCTGGCGCCATGGCGGGCCGCCGCGACCGGGGAAACCGGAGCTTGATAGACTGCGCCATAGCGACTCGCTTTGATGTCGATGATGGCCTGCAACAATTCCTCGCCGATATTGCGCTGGGCATTACGCGCTAACAGTTCTTCTTCACTCAGAGACATCGTTCATTTCCTTGAGAATTCATCGCAATACATGGGCTGGAATGGAGCCTCTGGCGCTTTTGGCATAAATCAGCAGCAGTACGATGGCGCCGTTTGCCAGCCGGTTGATGTAGACCACTCATGTTCCTCCTTGCTTGCTCTGATCTTCACAACGCCAACGTACTTTGCGATAACCGCCAGAGCCAGGAATAACATTACCGGTATTCGGATGTTCCGCCAGGAATGCGGCAAACTTGCCGCGTTGATCTTCCGACCAGTATTTTCAAGGTCGGAGCTTGCTGAATAGCGGGGATTCGATGAAAGTGTACATGAGGCTTTAGAATACGTCATTGCCGTATTTTGTCAATTAGGATAAACTCCCCATTGATAATTCCCTCACCCGTTCCTGACTCTGCGCCAGCCATCGTCACGAAATCTCTGCAACTGAACGGGCATCCGACTGTGGACAAAACGTTATGGACCTGACCCATCAACTCATCCTGCTCACCGGGGCGCTGTTTCTGCTCAGCGTGTTGGCGAGTGCGATTTCGACGCGACTGGGCCTGCCGTTGTTGCTGGTCTTCCTGGCGCTGGGGATGTTGGCCGGCGAGGACGGGCCGGGCGGGATTCACTTCGATGATGTTGAAACAACTTACCTGATTGGCACGGTGGCGCTGTCGGTCATTTTGTTCAATGGCGGACTCTGCACCGATATGGGTAGTTTCCGGGTGGGGCTATGGCCGGCGCTGTCGCTGGCCACGATCGGCGTGGTGATCAGCGCGGCGTTGACCGGGTTGGCGGCGACCTGGTTTCTCAACCTGCACTGGTTGGAGGGGATGCTGATTGGCGCCATTGTCGGTTCGACCGATGCGGCGGCGGTGTTCGCTATTCTGCATTCGCACGGCTTGCAGCTTAAACAGCGGGTGGACGCCACTCTGCAAATCGAATCAGGCGTCAACGATCCCATGGCGGTGTTTCTGACCATCGCTCTGATGCAACTGTTGGTGGCGGGCGGTACTCACCCGGACTGGTCAGTGGCGGTGCAATTTGGTCAACAAATGAGCATCGGCGCGGTGGTCGGTCTGGGCGGCGGTTGGTTGTTGATCGGGGTGATCAATCGCATCACGCTCAATCCCGGCCTCTACCCATTGCTGGCTTTTTCCGGCGCATTGTTGGTATTCGGGGCGACCGCTACGCTCGGCGGCAGCGGTTATCTGGCCACCTACCTGGCCGGATTGATGTTGGGCAATCGGCCCCTGCGGAGCATTGATGACATCCGCCGTTTCCACGATGGTCTGGCCTGGTTGAGCCAGATTGGCATGTTCCTGATTCTCGGCCTGCTGGTCACGCCACACCAGTTGTTGCCGCTGGCCGTACCCAGTTTGTTGATCGCGGCGGCATTGATCCTTGTCGCCCGACCCGCAGCGGTCTTCCTGTGCCTGTTACCCTTCCGCTTCGCTTGGCGCGAACAACTGTTTATCGGCTGGGTGGGTTTGCGCGGCGCCGTGCCGATCATTCTGGCGCTGTTTCCCTGGCTGGCGGGCTTGGAGCATCGCCAAATCTATTTCAACATAGCGTTCTTTGTGGTGTTGTTGTCGCTGGTCATCCAGGGTTGGACGGTAGCGCCGGCGGCGCGATGGTTGAAGTTGGAAGTGCCGCCGACTGTCAGCCCCGTCGGGCAACGGATTCCTCTGGATTGGCCTGGTCCTTCCGGTTATGAACTGGTGAGCTATCGGGTGACGGCGGACAGCCTGGCGGCGGGTCGCGTCCTGGCGGAGTTGAACCTGCCTGATACGGTGCGCCCGGCGGCCGCAGTTCACGATGGGCAGGTGTACGAATGTGGCGAATGTGGGCCGCTGCAAGCTGACGATCATGTTTATCTGTTTACCCAGACGGTTGACTTGCCGTTGCTGGATCAGATTTTTACCGTGCCGTATATGCCGCCGCGCCTGCAAGCCGAGCGGTTTTTTGGGGAACTGGTGCTAAACGCCGATGCTGATTTGATGGAGATTGCCCGCCTGTATGGACTGTCTCTCGACCCGGCGGATACGGTCGGTACGCTGGAGCAATGCCTGATGCGTCGGTTTAAACGACCGGTGGTTGGCGACCGGTTTCGGCTGGGGTCGGTCGAATTCGTGGTGCGGGAAATGCGGGTCGGGCGCATTGTCCGGGTGGGTATGAAACTGTGCGTGACCGAAGCGGCCAGTCGGCGGAATTCGTAGTCTTGTTACGACATCCGGGATCGATGGAGGGCAGGTCGTCGCGATAAAAGCCTTGATCGAAGACCGTTTTAGAACACTGTGGAAACGTTGACTGCGATTATCCGTTCACGGTGAGGCCGTTCTTAACATCCTCCCTGCCCTGAAGAATGGGAAGGATGTCAAGTTAATCGACAGTTCTATGAGACGGACGCAGCATGCCTCGTTCAATGATAAACGCTATCACCGGCTCCAATCCCTGCCCGGTTTTCAGATTGGTGAACACAAAGGGCCGTTCGCCGCGCATCTTGCGGGCGTCGCGCTCCATCACTTCCAGCGACGCTCCCACATAGGGCGCCAGGTCGATTTTATTGATCACCAGCAAATCGGAGCGGGTGATGCCGGGGCCGCCCTTGCGGGGAATCTTGTCGCCCGCCGCCACGTCGATCACATAGATCGTCAAATCGGACAGCTCCGGGCTGAACGTCGCGCTGAGGTTGTCGCCGCCGGACTCCACCAACACCAAATCCAGATCGGGAAACCGCTCGCACAACTGCGCAACCGCCGTCAGATTCATCGAGGCGTCTTCCCGAATCGCGGTATGCGGACAACCGCCGGTTTCCACCCCGACGATCCGCTCTGGCTCCAGCGCCTGGGCGCGGGTCAGGAATTGCGCGTCCTCATAGGTATAAATGTCATTCGTCACGACCGCGATTTGATAGCGGTCGCGCAGGGCTTTACACAACGCCTCGACCAGGGCGGTCTTACCAGAACCGACCGGCCCGCCTACGCCGACGCGCAATGGGGATTTGTTCATGCGAATCTCTCTCATCACGACCGGAACAGCCGCGAATATTGCGTTTCATGGAGCGCCCCAGCCAGCGCCAGCCCCGGCGCAGCCGCGCCGATCTCTTCATCCGGCAACGTCAGCCCTTCCCGCACCGCATCGACCAGCGCCGGGCCGGCAGCGCTCAGTAACCGTTGGCTGGCGGTTTGACCGAGTGGAATCAATCGGGTCGCGGCGGCCGCCTGATTCTCGACCCAGGCCCAGGCGTAACCGGCGGCTCCTTCCGGCAACGCAATCCGCCATTTCACCGTCGCCAGGCTAAACAGCGTCGCGAAGCAAACCTGGCGCGCATTCCGCCAGGGTTCTGCTTCCGCGACGCCCAGATCGGTTAACAGCCGCGCCAGCGCCGCGCCAAGATGCTGATCCTCCCGCTGCAATTCCGCCGCCTCGCGCGAGGCGTACAGCCGGGCGTTCCAACGCCGGATTTCCACCGAATCCATCGCCTGCCACGCGGCGTATAAACGGGCGAAAACGGGTAAATCCAGCCGCCGCAGGTTATGGCTGAGCAACCCGAGAATCCAGTCGCCTGCGCTGGCCTCGTCTCGCACCCAACCGCGCTCTACCGCGTATTCCAGTCCCTGTGAATAGGCATAGGCCCCGACCGGCAGGGCGGGACTGCAAAGTTGCAACAAACGCGGCAAGGCCAGCGATAAGGCTTCCGTTCCTTGGGAAAGAGGCGGGACTGAGGGCGGAGGAGCAAGGCTGCTCTCCTTGGGTGGGAAAGAGGTTGGAGTCAGGGGTGAAGACACAAACTACGCCGGTTGATGGCGGTGATAGACATTCATTTCGCCATGCGCGCCGGCTTCCGGCTCAAACGGCGCTTGTTCATGGATCACCTCCAATCCCAGTTCCTGAATCATCCGATCCAGCACATGATCATGCAGATAGCGCAGCCAGCCGGCATCGATTTGTAATGGAACATGACGATTGCCGAGATGGTAGGCGGCGCACGCCAGTAACCGGAGATCATGGGTCCAGGCGGTGGAAACTGGCTCCGGCGCCGCACGGACTTCAACCACCAGTCCGGTCGTCGTGCGTAACCGGTCGCCGCCCCGTAACACCGTACCGCGCGGCAGAAACAGGCCCACATCCGCTCCATTATCCAGCCAGGTTCGCAGCCGGCTTTTCTGACGCAGTTCAAAGGGCAGGGTCAACGTTGTTTCAGCGGGCAGTGCTTCGTGCAGGCGCTCGGTAATTTGTAATTCCACGGGTTCAGCAGCGTCCATGAACAGCCTCTTCGGGATCGGTCGGGCGGGGAATTGTTACTTGACTCCTATGGTTTTAGAACAAAAAGTACCGTTGCGCCAGTGGCAATATCCGGGCCGGCTCACAGGTGAGCAGTATCCCGTCGGCCCGCACCTCGTAGGTTTGCGGATCGACTTCAATGACCGGCTGATAATCGTTGTGGATCAGATCGCGTTTGCCAATCGTGCGGGTCTTGCACACCGCCGCCAGCATCCGGCGCAGGCCCAGCGCGTCTAATGCTCCGCTGTTCAGGGCCGCCTTGGAAACGAAAGTCAGGCAGGTTGCGGCCAATGCTCCGCCGTATGCGCCGAACATGGGCCGGTAATGCACTGGTTGCGGGGTAGGGATAGAGGCGTTGGCGTCGCCCATCGGCGCCGCGACGATGAAACCGCCCTTGATGATCAGCGATGGCTTGGCGCCAAAGAATGCGGGTCGCCACAGCACGATATCCGCCAGTTTACCCACCTCCAACGAGCCGACCAGATGGCTGACGCCGTGGGTGATGGCGGGATTGATCGTGTACTTGGCGATGTAGCGCTTGACCCGGAAATTGTCATTTGTTCCCTCGCCTCCCAGAAAACCCCGCTGCGCCTTCATCTTGTGCGCGGTTTGCCAGGTGCGGACGATCACTTCGCCGACCCGGCCCATAGCCTGCGAATCGGAGGCGATCATCGAGAACGCTCCCAGATCGTGCAGGATGTCCTCGGCGGCGATGGTTTCACGGCGAATGCGTGAATCAGCGAAAGCCACATCTTCGGGAATGCCGGGGTCGAGATGGTGGCAGACCATCAGCATATCCAGATGCTCATCGACCGTGTTAATTGTGTAAGGTCGGGTCGGATTGGTCGAAGAGGGCAGCACATTCGGCTCGCCGCAGGCGCGGATAATATCCGGGGCGTGACCGCCGCCCGCGCCTTCGGTATGGTAGGTATGGATCGCTCGGCCCTTGAACGCCGCCAGGGTGTCCTCGACGAAGCCGGATTCATTCAACGTATCGGTATGAATCGCCACCTGCACGTCATAGCGTTCGGCCGCCGCCAGACAGTGATCAATCGCCGCTGGCGTCGTCCCCCAGTCCTCGTGCAATTTCAATCCCATCGCGCCGGCTTCGAGCTGTTCTTCCAGAGCCGCCGGCTGGCTGGCGTTGCCTTTGCCGAGAAAACCGAGATTGACTGGCAGACCTTCCGCCGCCTGCAACATGCGCCGCAGATGCCAGGGACCGGGCGTACACGTCGTTGCATTGGTTCCCGTCGCGGGTCCCGTGCCGCCGCCCAGCATCGTGGTCACGCCGGACATCAGCGCTTCCTCGACCTGTTGCGGGCAGATGAAATGAATGTGGGCGTCGATGCCGCCGGCGGTGGCGATTAGCCCTTCGCCGGCAATCGCTTCGGTGCCGGGACCGATGATGATGTTCACCCCCGGCTGCACATCGGGATTGCCGGCCTTGCCGATGCCGCTGATCCGCCCGTTTTTGATGCCGATGTCGGCCTTGACGATGCCCCAGTGATCGACGATCAGCGCGTTGGTAATGACCGTATCGACGGCGCCGTCCGCCTGGGAGCGTTGTGACTGGCCCATGCCGTCGCGGATCACCTTGCCACCGCCGAACTTGACCTCTTCGCCATAAATCGCATGGTCCTGTTCGACCTCGATCCACAATTCGGTATCGCCCAGCCGCACCCGGTCGCCGACGGTCGGGCCGTACATCTCTGCATAGGCGCGGCGATCAGTGCGGCTCATGGCTGCTTCTCCAGCGGCCCCATCACCTCGGCGCGGAAGCCGTAGACGCGCCGGGCGCCGGCGTAATCCACCAGTTCCACTTCACGCTCCTGGCCTGGCTCGAAGCGCACCGCCGTTCCAGCGGGAATGTCCAGCCGGCAACCCCGCGCCAGCGCCCGGTCAAAGCGCAGGGCGGGATTGGTTTCGGCGAAGTGGTAATGCGAGCCGACCTGAATGGGCCGGTCGCCAGTATTCGCCACGGTCAACCGCGTGAGGCGGCGGCCAGCATTCAGTTCGAGATCGCCATCGGCAGCGATGATTTCGCCGGGAATCATGGGCTTTTCCTCAAGAAATCGGTTGATGAACCGTGACCAGCTTGGTGCCATCCGGGAAGGTGGCTTCGATTTGCACGTCAGGAATCATCTCCGGGACGCCGTCCATCACGTCGTCACGGGTGAGCAGCGTGCGGCCATCGCTCATCAGTTCCGCCACGCTGCGTCCCTCTCGCGCCCCTTCCAGCAGCGCACAGGACAGATAGGCCACGGTTTCAGGATAGTTGAGTTTCAGGCCCTTGGCCTTGCGCCGTTCCGCCAGCAGGCCAGCGGTAAACAGCAGGAGCTTGTCTTTTTCGCGGGGGGTGAGTTCCATCGAGTTCCTCGGGAGGGTCAGGTGTTCCAGAAACGGGAAGGGCAGGGCGGGCGGTTGAGCATCATTGGTCTCAGCAAACTCCACGCCAGTATAAAAAAGCGCCTGGCTCGCGCCGCCGAAGTGCCAAGGTAACGACCGATCAGGACGCCGTCGAGCGCGGTGACGGCGACGACTTCTTGTTCCCTTGGCCCGGAAACGGCATTCCAAGCGGTGCGAAGGGCGTCAACCGACCCCGGTATGATAGGCGCACACAGCAATGTAGCGCTCACCGGTTGTCCCTGCCAACCCCAGGCGGCGTTGAGCAGCGGATCGCCGCCGATCAAACGACCCGGTTCCAGATAAAGCGGATCGCCATCGCGCCAGAGTTCCACGGTCTGCCGGCATTCGCCCGTGGTGAAAATTTCATCCGCCGCAGGGCGTCCCAGACAGAGGATTTCCCAGCCGATCAAACCGGCGTCGCCCTGCAAGTCGATGCGGGTCAGGGTCTGGAGTCGGGCGCCGTTGTAGACGATATTCTCCTGCGGCAACCATTCCAGAACCGCACCGGGCGCTACGGTTAGGCATTGGGTCTGGCGGGCCAGGGAACCGGCGCTGCGGTAGAATTTTCCCGCCGCCGGGGTGGTCAGCAGAGCATGAGCGCCGGGGTCAAGCTGCGCATCAAGCCGCAATTCATCGCCGCCCACCACTCCGCCGGGAGGATGGAGAATAGCGATATGGCAGACGGCTTCTCCTTCGGGATAAAACGGTCGTTGCACTTGCAGAGGGCCTTGATGCGCGCATTGACCCAGGATGGTGCGCTGACCTCGGCGCTGAAAGCGGAGAGCCAAATAGGCCTGCCAACCGGCTGAGGGGATCGTATTATTCACGGACCGCTCGTTCAAAGAGGAAGTGAGTCACTCAGGGCGTGGCCTTGGAGTAAAGTGATTAGGTCCTTTTAGGGCTTGATCTGTGAGCCGCAAAGGGGCGATTGAATGTCAGCCCAGTGCAACCCCTCGGAGTGATTTGCCAATCTTTGCAAATCATTCGCCAGGAGTCGCCGCCGCCGGTAATTGCGCCGGCATGTTCTGGCCCGCATCAGCGCCGGTCTTCCATGATTGAGCCAACTGTGGAGCAGCCTCCGCATGACCAAACATTCTGACGCACAAATTTTCAGCCTGCGACTGCCTGCGGAACTCGATCAATTACCGATTTTTCTCGACCATATCCGGCAGACTGCCGAGGCCGCCGGGCTGGCGGAAGCGCAGGGAACCCGGCTGGAACTGGTGGTTGAGGAGGCGCTGGTTAATGTCTTCAATTACGCCTACGCCGAACAGGATCATGCCGGCGTGGCGACTTGCCGGGTCGTGGTGGAGACGGATGGCCTGACCGTGGAGATTGTGGATGAAGGTCCGCCCTTTGATCCGCTGGCCCGGCCGGACCCGGATACAACTTTGGAACTGGAGCAGCGCCAGCCCGGCGGGTTGGGCGTCTTCATGATTCGACAACTGACCGATGAGGTTGGCTATCGCCGTGAAGAGGAACGCAATGTGTTGACGATCAGGATGCGAAAGGGGAGTTGAACAGTCGCCAATCGGTAGGAACGTCAACACAAGAAAAGGAGAACCCGCCGGTTCTCCTTTTTCAATGCAGAGATGTTGCGACGTTCAGAGCAGCGGCTTTTCCGAAACCAGCAGACCATCTTCATCGCCGTAGACATAATAGCCGGGCTGGAATGTCACGCCGGCGAAACGCACCGGAATATCCCGCTCGCCGACGCCGCGCTTGACGCTTTTGAGCGGATGCACGCCGACCGCTTTGACGCCAATGGGAATATCGGCAATGGCGGCGGAATCGCGGATGCAGCCATTGACGATCACTCCGGCCCATTCGTTCTCCTCGGCCAATTCGGCAAGCTGATCGCCCAGCAAAGCGCAGCGCATCGACCCGCCGCCATCCACCACCAGCACCCGACCGTCGCCAGGTTCCTCAAGGGCGGAACGCACCAGGGAATTGTCCTCAAACACCTTTACCGTCACGACGGGGCCGGAAAACATCACTTCGCCGCCGTAATCGCCAAAGATCGGCTCGGCAACTTGCAGATGGTCGGAGAATTCATCACAAAGATCGGTCGTTTTAAAATCCATGGGGGGCTACTCTCGCGGCTGGGGGGAACAGGAATGACAACAGTTTACCATAACTAATGTGCGGATTAAGGGCGGCAATTCCCGCTAACGGCTGGTAATCTTCAACTCAATGCGCCGGTTACGGCGATAGGCTTCCGGGGTGTCCGCCGAATCCAGCGGGTGATATTCCCCCATGCCGACTGCCGCCAGCCGGTGCGGCGGGACGCCCTGCCGGATCAGATAATTCACCACTTCCTGCGCCCGACTGGTGGACAGCTCCCAGTTCGAGGGAAACCGCCCGCCGCGAATGGGCGCCCGGTCGGTATGGCCCTGGACTTCGATGATCACTGGCAAATCCGGCGGTAACTGCATCGCCAACTGCTGGTAAACCATGGCGAACTTGTCCAAATCGCCCTGTCCGCCGAGCGACAGGGCCGCCTCGCCGGAACCGAACAACACTTCGGACTGGAACACAAATCGGTCGCCGACCACCTTGATGTCGGGATTGTTGGCGAACACTTCGCGCAGCCGGCCAAAGAAATCGCTGGCATACTTCTCCAGTTCTTCAACCCGCTCCAGCAGGCGCTTTTTCAGGGCGCTGTCCAGCGCCTCGATACGGTCCTTCTGTTCAACGATCATCGCATCGCGCTGGGCCAGTTCCTGCCCACTGACCGCCAGGGCGCGATTCAGCCGCTCCAGTTCCGCCGCCAACCGTTCAGCGCGGGCGCTGAGCAGCGCCGCCTGTTCCTGGACGCTGGTCGCGGTCTGCTCGGCCTTGCGCTTATCCGCATCCAGCGCCGCCCGCGCTGCCTGCACCGCAGTCAATTCATCACGCAACTGCGCCAGCAGCACATCCCGCTCGCTGACCGTCGTTTCCAAGCCCTGCATCTGACCGCGCAACCGCGCTGCTTCCTTTTCCGCGTCGCCCGCCAGCCCTTCCAGATGCGCGACGATCCGCTGCAATTGGTTAATGGCGCTCTCCTTGCCCAGCATTTCACGGCCAATCAACACCTCACTGATCACGAACATGGTGATCAGGAAGATCAGCACCATCACCAGGCCGCCCAGGGCGTCGGTAAAGGCCGGCCAGATGTTGAACTCGCTAAGAGATTCACGCCGACGGGGCATGGTCGCGGTCCATAGACGTTTCATCCGGTTGCGCCAGCAGCCGGGCGATGATGCGCAGTTCATGCCGCAAATCAGCAGTGCGGTCGTTCTCGATGTTCTGCAAGGTCACCCGCAGCGACTCAATTTGCTCACCGAGGTTCGCCACCTGTTCCGCGACCCGGGTGATGCCCTCGCCGCGATTCGCCAGATATTCGGTGGTAGCCGCGACCCGTTCCAGCCGGTCGGTGGTAGATTGCAGCAGCGCCGCCAGATGGCGGGGCGAAATCGTCTCGGTGCTGGCGGTGATCGTGACCACCGGTTGCCAGAGCGGAACGAGGTCGCTGACCACCAGCGCCTCCAGTTGGGCGTGATGGTCACTCTGGGCGTGAAATAGTTGCAGTTCCAGAAACCCCAGCGCCAGAGCGCCCAGCAGACCGAACAGCGAAGAGGAGAACGAGATGCCCATACCGCCCAGCGGCGCAGCCAGCCGGTCCTTGAAGCTGGCGATCAGCGTCATGGTGTCTGCAGTTTTATCGGCGGACAGACCGCTGATCACCTCCTGCACCCCGCCAATCGTCAGCAACAGGCCGTAAAACGTACCGATCAGACCCAGCAACACCAGCGCGCCAACCAGATAGCGCACCAGCGCCCGCCGATCATCGCCGCGCGTCGCCAGCGAATCGAGCAGATAGGGCAGGGTGGCGGCGGCATCGCCATGACTGACCACCCGATAGACCTTGCGTAAAAAATCACCGACGCTGCGTCCGCTCTCTTCCAGCAGCGCCGCATTGGCCTGTTTGAGCGATACCTCGTGGCGACGGGCTTTCAGGGCCACATCGGCGGCCTGTTCCGCATCGCGAACGTCGCCCAGACTCTCCAGCAACGCCTTGAGGGTATAGATCACCCCAAATAGAAACACGGCGGCCACTGCACCATTGAAATAGGGGTTATTCAGGAAAGCGGCGGTGAGCGGTTGCTGGAAAACCACACCCAGCGCCGCCAATGTCGCCAGAAACAGCAGGGAACGAAACAGGTAGCGACTGGCGCCCCGTGCGGGGCGTCGATCAGGCAAAGTTGTAGGCATGGGCGTTATCCATCATCTGCCGAAAAAGGAACGCACTCTACACGAATCGGGCAAAAGTCTGGATACGACCGCCGAATGTCCGAATATCGCTGGGGTTTGCCCATTTTATTGAACGCCCTGCCCCCAGACGCCCGCAAAGACAATTTGCGCCAATGGCTTACGCTCCCGAGGCGCTTGCTCCTTTTCCCGCAGCGCGTCGGTTAAAACTTCGACCGGCCCCGGATGGCCCACTGCAATCATCGCCATGCAGCTATGATCGGCGGGAATGTTGAATGTCGCTTTGGCTTTTTCGGGATCGAAGCCGCCCATCTGATGCGCTACCAAACCCAGAGCGGCGGCTTGCAGACAGAGATTTTCACTGGCGGCGCCGGTATCGTGCTGCGCCCAGCGGTTGGGCTGATTGTTATGGCCAAAATTCGGTGTCGCAACCGACAGGAGCAGCACGGGCGCATTTTTGACCCAGACTTGGTTGCCCTCCGCCAGGCACGCAAAAGCCTGTCGCCAGCCGGCGGCGTCGCGGAATCGATCCCAAACCAGATAGCGCCACGGTTCGTCGCCGAAGCAGGAGGGCGCCCAGCGCGCCGCTTCCAGCAACGCGAATAAGTGTTCATGGCTGACCGGTTGATCCGGGTCAATGGCGCGGGGACTCCAGCGGTGGGCGATGACATCGGCAATAACGACGGAAGTCGCAGCGGGTTTTTCCTGCATGGCGCATCTCCTGGTGACGGGAAGTGACAGAATTTGGGCAAGCTAATGTTCCAGTGCGTCCGGGAACAGTTCCATCAATGACCACAGGAGATAGCAAAGCGTTCAGAGGCGCAGAGCGGGTTACGGTTGACGCCTAACCCATCCTGCCTCTCCATTTTGGTAACATATTTGCCGGAGATCGCCTAAGAACCCACCGGGTTATGCTCAGACGCCGCAGCCCCGATCTGTTTCTCCAAAACCTGTTGAACGGCTTCCAGCCGCGCCTTGCAAATGTTGTAAGCTTTGATGCTTTCCTCAACCAGCGGCAATAACTGGTCAATATCCGGTTCTTGCTGATGGCTCAAAAGAACGGCATTGTTTTTGAGCACCTCATAGGCCGCATTGAAGCTGTGGGGATCAAGCGGATGATTATTCATCACTCATCTCTCTCTTGACTGCAAGCAGTCCGTCATGGAATTCGAGGGTGAGCCGTGTTTGCTGGCGCGCCGCCGCTCGCGAAGTGACCGGGCGATGGGCGTCATCACGCACCAGGACAAAGCCGCGCCGCAAGGTTTTCTCTGGGCCTTGCCCGAGAATTTCCCGCAGTAGCCGATGAATTTCTTCAGTTGCGTGAACGATGCGCGCACGACTGTGAGCGATGATTTTTTGCTGCAAATCGGCCAGTTCTCGCTGACAAAAGGCCAACTGCATATTGACATGATCGCCTATCGCCAACCGCCGGCTATCCACGGTTTTTCCCGCCTCGACCAACGCCCGGCGCGCCGCCATCCGCAAGGTTTGATAGCCGTCCTCGACCTGTCGATCCGCCTCGATCAGCCGACGTTCAATCCCGGCCTGAATCGTGTTGAAGTCATCGCACGTCCGAACAGCTTGCTGACGGATCGTTTCTCTGATTAAGGCAATCACTTTCGATGGAGTTCCTTCCACCCGGCACGCCACCTCATCCAGGATGGTTTGATCTTTTTGATGGCCAATGCCGGTGATCACCGGGATCGGACTGCGGCAAATCGCCCGCGCCAGCTCCAGTTCATTGAGCCAGTGCAAATCAGCCACCGCGCCACCGCCCCGGATTATCGCTAACGCATCCAGCCCTGGCAGCGCGCGCGCCTGATGAATCGCTTTCAACAGGCTGTCCTTGGCCTTGGGGCCTTGAAAGACTGCGGTCAGATAGTGGAACTGGCAAATTTTGGAACGCGCCAACGGCTCAGCGCCTGCCTGAAAATCCCCCAAACCGGCGGCGCCTTCAGGACTGATTACCGCCACCTTGAAAAAATCATTCGGCAAAAGCTGCTGGCGGTTATTGTCGATGATTTTTTCCTGCTGGAGGGTCTGGCGGATCATTTTCAACTGGTTCGCCATCACCCCTACGGTATAGGCCGGATCAATTTCATCAATGACCAGGCGCAGGCCGAAACGATCCTGCACCTCGACCCGCGCCAATACCAGAACCTGCATATCAGCCGCTAATCCATGGCCGGTTTGCTGGCTGAACCGGGATAGCATGGATTCCGCATTCCAAACGACCGCTTTGATGCTGGCGACTTCACGGATTTGATCCCGTTCAACCAGCTCCAGAAACACGTTCGGGCTGAATTTATCGTCGATCCTGGCGATCTCCGCACGGACCCACAGTGTTTCGGGCAACGTCTGTCGAACAGCGGCCCGCGTCCGACTGATCAGTTCGCGCAGCGAAATGCCCTGGAGGAGCGTCGCCAGGGAATCGCAAGCCTTTGACGAGGCTGGATCGGCGTTGGCTGGCAGCCATCGGGCAAATGGCGCGAGATCACGACCCGCCGGGACGCACCACTTTCTTTGATGGGGGTCCCAGCGCGCGCCGAGGCGTTTAGCCTCATCTTTCTCTGAGAAATCAACGTTAAGGAAGGTTTTCGGCAGCGCATCGGCGGTCGTCGAAACGCCAGCCGCAGCAGGCAGCGCCAAATCCCTCTGCCCCACTTCGAGGATGGAGTTCGCTTCAGACATAGGTTGGACGGCAGTCAGGGAGTCAGAAAGTCAAGCCATGTATAATACCCCGATAGAGTAACGATATACTGAAAGTCCTGTGCTTGCCTCCGGTAAATTTTTCCGTGGTCTGAACCACAGGTTGAGTAAACTAAGGTTTTATTATTATAAAAATCAATTTCTTGAATGAATTTGAAAAACTGTCGCCATCCCCCGCTACCCCGAATCTGGCAAAGTCGGCTAAACTGCATGAACATTCAATTCGCCAGTCAGCGCGCCTCGGCGCGAACTTCTCCCGGTCGGCTGGCCGCATGACGAGTAGCCTCCCATGGACACGCAGGATCGTTTCAATAAAGTCGAAGAGCATCAGGCTTTTTCCGCCGGCCAGGCCATTTTCCATGAAGGCGAGCCGGGCGTTTTCCTGTACATTGTGGTTGAAGGTCAAGTCGATATTCTGATCAGCGGTCAGTGGTTCGAAACGCTTGGACCCGGCGACATTCTGGGCGAAATGGCGTTGATTGAGGATCGCCCGCGCAGCGCTACCGCCATCGCCCGCACGGACTGTCTGCTCACGTCGATCTCGCGCCAGCACTTTCTCACCCTGATTCAGCGCACCCCCCTGTTCGCCATTCAGGTCATGCGGGTGCTGGCTAATCGCCTGCGCCGCACCAACTTGCAGGCGCTGTCATGACCCAAACCGCCGCAGCAGTGGCCTACCCAGAAGAACTGGAATCGCCCAGCGAAACCCTGCTCGCCGACTACCCGGTCGCTGATTCCGGTTATGACGAGATGTATGCAGCGCCCGGCGTATTGCGACCGCATTGGCAATCCATGGCCCAGTCACTGGAGGGAATTGGCGGTGCGGAACTGGAGCGCCGGCATGGCGAAGTCCAGCGATTGTTGCAGACCGACGGCGTGACCTACAACACCTATGACGATCCGCAGGGTCCGCAACGGCAATGGCTGGTCGATCCGATTCCGCTGCTGATGACGGGCGAGGAATGGACCACGCTGGCCGAAGGACTGGAACAGCGCTCGCGGTTGATGAACGCGCTGCTGGTCGATCTGTATGACCGGCGGTTGGCGATCCGCCAGGGCTGGCTGCCGCCCGAACTGATTTACGCTCATCCCGGCTTTCTGCATCCCTGCCACCGCTCGTTGCCTGATGGTAACCGCTGGCTGGTCTTTCACGGTGTGGATCTGGCGCGCGGGCCGGATGGCGTCTTCCGCGTTTATGGCGACCGTACCCAGTCGCCCTCCGGCGCCGGCTACACCCTGGAAAACCGCATCACCCTGGCGCGGGCGCTGCCGATGCTGTATCGCGACGCCCCACTGCGCCGACTGGCCAGCTTCCTGGAAACCGAACGCGCCACGCTGGCCGGACTGTCTCGACACCATCCCGAAAACCCGCATGTGGCGTTGTTGACCCCCGGCCCCAACAGCCCCGTCTATTTTGAACACGCCTATCTGGCTAATTACCTGTCGCTGAGTCTGGTCGAGGGCGAAGATCTGGTGGTGCGCGATGGCCGGGTCTGGCTGAAAACCCTCGGTGGGCTGCGCCCGGTGGACGTGATCTTGCGGCGGGTGCTCGACGCTTTCTGCGATCCCCTGGAGCTGCTCGGCAATTCTCTGCTGGGCGTTCCCGGCTTGTTGCAAGCGGCGCGCGGCGGCCATGTCGTGCTGGCCAACGCTCTTGGCAGCGGCATCATCGAGAATCCCGGACTGGCCCCGTTTCTGCCGCTATTGTGTCGGCAACTGTTGGGCGAAGATCTGAAATTACCCTCGCTACCCACCTGGTGGTGCGGTCAACCGAATGACTGTGACTATGTGTTGGCGAACCTGGGCGATCTGGTCGTGCGCTCGATTTTACCGGGCGGATCGTACCGGGAAGGTCGGCAACTGGACGCCGCCGGTCGCACCCAACTGATCGAGAAAATCAAAGCCCAACCCTATCTGTTTGTCGCCCAAACCTCATCGCCGCTGTCAACCGCGCCAGTGCTGGAAAACGGACGACTGAAACCGCGACCGGTGATGTTGCGCGGCTTCGCTGTGGCGGAGGATGACGGTTACCGGGTGATGCCGGGCGGCCTGGCGCGAGTTTCCTCCGGGATGGACACTTTGCAGGCGGCCCTGCAAAAGGGCGGGATCAGCAAGGACTGGTGGGTGTTGGCGCCGACCCCGCAACGCCACGTCAGCCTGCTGCGGCAGGCGTATGGCCCGATCGTGGTGACCCGCGATGGCAGTGATCTGCCCAGTCGGGTAGCCGATAATCTGTTCTGGCTGGGCCGCTACAGTGAGCGACTGGACAGCACGACCCGACTGTTGCGCGAGGCGTTGGGCCGGTTGCTGGAGTGGGAACAGGACAATACGGATGAACGTTGCCTGGATGATCTGTTTGAGGCGCTGGAAATCCCGGTGCCGCCGGTGGCGGAATCGCCGCGCGCCCGCTTTTTCGCGCTGCGCGAAGCCCTGCTGAATCTCCTGGTTGATACCGAGCATCCGGGCAGTCTGCAAGTCATTTTCAACGGTCTGTCCCGCACCGGCCGGGCAGTGCGCAATCATCTGGGCGATGACAGTTGGCGGTTGCTCAATCGCTTGCAGCAATGGATTCAGGAATTGCCTTCTCACCTGAGCGCCCGGCAGGCGCGCGAACTGCTGGAAGAAGAACTGATGCTGGTCGCGGCGTTCTGTGGACTGAGTAACGAAACCATGCCGCATCATCAAGGCTGGCTGTTTTTCGACATTGGCCGCTACCTGGAGCGGGTCGTGCGCACGCTGGATTTGTTCAAGCTGGCCTTCATTACCGCCCGCCATCCCGGCGTACCGCTGTGGGAAGTGGTGCTGACGATCACCGACAACCTGACCACCTATCGCCGTCGTTACCGTTCCGCGCTGCATCCGACCGCGATCATCGACCTGCTGCTGTTTGACGAGGGCAATCCCCGCTCGGTCGGCTACCAGTTATGCCGGTTGCAACGGAATATTGGCCGCCTGCAACAGCCTGACGACTCCCCCTACCGCAGCGCTGAGGAACGGCTGGTTCTGGAAGCGCTCTCCAGTTTACAACTGGCCGACATTGCCGCGCTGGCGACGTTGTCCCACGACAGCACCCGCTCCAGCGCCGAACTGCTCCGCTTGCTGGACGCCGTGCAGAGACCGTTGCTGGGCCTGTCCGACGCCCTCACGCACAGCCATTTCAGCCATGCCGAGGTTCCCCAACAGTTGATCATGATGCGGCCATGAGGTACACGATCACCCATCGCACCCTCTACCAGTACAGCAGCGGCGTCGTGTTGTGTCATAACGAAGCCCAGTTGCTGCCGAGGGAAACGCCCTGGCAGTTGTATCGGCCCAGTCAGATCCGGATCAAGCCGCGCCCGGCGCTGTCCGTGGAACGGGTGGATTTCTTCGGCAACCGGGTGCTGTACTTCGCCATCCAGGACATTCACCATCGGCTGGAAGTCACGGTCGCTACTGAGGTGCGGGTTTTGGACGAGCGGCCGTTTGATGAATCCAGTCCATCGTCGCCCTGGGAGCAGGCCCGGTGGATGCTGCGGGAAGACTCGGACCCGGAAATCATCGAGGCCCGGCTATTTGGCTTGAGTTCACCGTTTGTGGCGATCCAGCCCGAATTCCGGGAATACGCCGAACCGAGCTTCACGCCGGGCCGTCCCCTATTGGAAGCGATGGCGGATTTAAATAAACGGATTTACCAGGAATTTAAATACGACCCGCACTTCACCACCGTCGCGACTCCGCTCAATGAAGTGCTCAGCGAGCGGCGCGGCGTCTGCCAGGACTTCGCCCATCTGGCTATTGCCTGCCTGCGGTCGTTGGGGTTGGCGGCGCGTTATGTCAGCGGCTATCTGGAAACGCTGCCGCCGCCTGGCCAGCCGAGGCTGATCGGCGCCGACGCCTCGCACGCCTGGCTGGCGGTGTATGTGCCGGGTGTGGGTTGGGCGGAATTCGATCCCACTAACTGCTGCATGCCCCGGGAAAAGCATGTCACCCTAGCCTGGGGCCGGGATTACGGCGATGTCGCCCCCTTACGGGGGGTGGTGACTGGCGGCGGCAAACACGCCATGAAGGTGTCCGTCGATGTGGCGCCGAATCCCGAGCCGTTTAAAAAGGGCAGCGTGGATAGGGGATAGCGATTCGGAATTGCGCCGGTCAAATGCGCACCGCCAACACGTCGCACGGCGCGCTATGCAGGACGGCGTTGGCGGTTGAACCGAGTAATAAGGCCAGCCCGTGGCGACCATGGCTGCCCACGACGATCAGGTCGATGTGGTGATCCTTGACTGCGCCAAGAATGCCTTCCTTCGTGGAAATGGCGTTGACCACCCACAGACCGGCGTCCGCGGCATCCAGCCGCTGCGCCAGTTCGCCCAGCGCGGCCCGCGCTTCCTGGAGCAGCGCTTCGTCGGGCAAATCAGGGAGAACCGGCAATAATTCATAACCCCCGCCCAGGCTGATGGTCACGTCTTCGACGACGTGAATTAAACTCAACTGCGCTCCGCACTTCCGGGCGATGTCCCGGGCGCGTGCTCCAACTCGCAGTGCATCTTCAGAAAAATCTGCGGCGAACAGGATATGTTGGTACATGGCTTTCGCTCCCAAAGTTTTTCCCTACGGTAATGCCGTTTCCAGCAACGTCCGCAACAATTCACGAGTCTCCTGACGCGCTGGATCGTTGGGCGGCAAGCGTTGTTGCGATTCGCGCAAGGCGCCGATGCCCAGTTTGACCTGCGCCAGTCCCAGATTATGCAGGGTTCGCGCATCATCACGGCGCCGCAGCGATTCCCGATAGGCGCGCTGCGCCGAGTCCAGCCGCCCCTGCTCGGCGTACAGATTGCCCAGTTGAAACCAGGGTTCGGCGTCGCCCGGTTTCAGACGGGTCAATTGTAGATAATAACCCTCGGCAACATCCCAGCGGCCGGTTTCATAAGCCTGTCGGGCGCGTTCTTCAATAAACGCCGGCTGGGCGGGCGCGGCCCGGTTCGCTGCTGCCGGAGGCGCGGGCAGAGGCGTCGCAGTCTGCTCAGTGCGCGAGCGGGAGGCGTCAGGCATCGGGGCGCTGGTCAAATCGTCCAGCGTCGCGCAACCGCTCAGGGTGGTGAAAAAGGCGGCAGTCAGCAGCAATCGGCACATGCGTAGACCTCTCCAACGAACGGCATAGACGCTTTTCACAGGCTACAACAAGAATATCGTCGCCAGTCCCAGAAAGATAAAAAAACCCATGCCATCGGTGATAAAGGTTAGCAGTACGCTCGATCCTATTGCCGGATCACGGCCCAAACGATGCAGGGTCAGGGGAATCGCGACTCCCATCAGCGCCGCCAGCAATAAGTTCAATAGCATCGCCGCCGCCATCACCCCGCCCAGTGGCAGGCTCCAGTACAGCAGATAGGCGAACAGGCCCACCGTCACGCCCCAGACCAGACCGTTCAGCAATCCAACCCCCAACTCTTTAAACACCAGATGCCAAGTGTTTTCCGGGGTGATTTCGCCCAACGCCAGTCCACGCACCACCAGCGCGGTGGTCTGATTGCCGGAGTTGCCGCCGATGCCGGCGATGATCGGCATGAGCGTCGCCAACGCTACAATCTGGGCGATAGTTTCCTCAAACAGGCCAATGGCCCGCGAAGCGATAAAGGCGGTGCAGAGGTTAATCGCCAGCCACAGCCAGCGGTTGCGGGCGCTGTGCCAGATCGGCGCGAACAAATCTTCATCGCCGCGCAGGCCCGCCATGTTCAATACATCTTCTTCCGACTCCTCGCGGATGTAGTCCATCACCTCATCCACGGTCAATCGGCCCACCAGTTTGCCCCGCTCATTGATCACCGGCGCGGAAATCAGATCGTAGCGTTCGAAAGCGCGGGCGGCGTCGTCGGCGTCATCCGTGGGGCTGAACACGACCGGATCGCTGATCATCAATTCGGCGATCAGCTTCTGTGGGTCATTCAGCAGCAGCGCCCGCAAGGGCAGCGCCCCTTTGAACAAGTGCCGATGATCAACCACAAACAGGCAGTCGGCGTTGGGCGGTAAATCTTCCCGTCCGCGCAGCAGCCACAATACCTGCTCCACCCGCTGGTTCTCGCGCACGGTGAGAATGTCCTGACTCATCAGATGCCCCACCTGGTCTTCGGGATAGGCCAGGGTGGTTTGCAGCCAGTCCCGGTCATGGGCGTTGAGCGTTTGGAGGACTTCCGCCAGCACATCCTCAGCCACAGCGTCGACCAGATCGGCCAGATCGTCAGCATCGAGCCGACCCAGCATCTTCACCAGCGCTGGGCGCTCCAGCGCTTCGAGCAACGAATCCCGCACCGCATCGGAGACCTCCAGCAACACCTCGCCGCCCTGGTCATCCGGCATCTGCCGCCAGACCAGCAGTCGGTCTTCCTGCGGCAACGCTTCCAGGATGTAGGCAATATCCGCCGGATGCAGACTGCGGAGCTTGAGTTGCAGCTCTACCAGATGCTGGCGATGCACCAGTGATTCAATGAGTTCGTGGCGGGGACTGGCGCGGTCGCGGTCGACCAGGGTTTCAACCAGCCGGTGCTTTTCCAACAGCTTGACGATCTGCCGCTGGTGATCTTCGATCTTGTGGGGCGATGGGCGTGGCTGGACGGTGGCGTCGGTCATAGCAAGCGGCCAGGGATTATTCGCGCTACGGCTTCGGTTTGAAAAAGCGCAGGGTGTTGCGGCCCGCCGCCTTGGCTTCGTACATGGCCAAATCGGCTTGTTTCAGCAGTTGCCTCACACTTTCCCGATGATGATTGAACAGAGTAACGCCGATGCTGGAGGTGCTGCGATGTTCGTAATTGGCCAACGAATAGGGCTGGTTCAGCGACGCCAGAATCTTCTCGCCGACGATGCGAGCCTGGGCAGTGGCTTCCTGGGGATTCTGGCTCAGGTCTGCCAGCATGACCACAAATTCGTCGCCGCCCAGGCGGGCTACGGTGTCGCCCTCGCGGATACAGCCGGTCAGCCGTCCGGCTACCTGTTGCAACAGCAGGTCGCCATAATCATGGCCCAGGGTGTCATTGAGGGTCTTGAAGTTGTCCAGATCGATAAACAACAAGGCGCCTTCCTGCTTGTTACGGGCGCTGACCGCCATCGCCTGATGCAGTCGATCCAGCAACAATCGCCGATTGGGCAACTCAGTCAGGGGATCATAGAAGGCTAGATGCTTGATCTCGTCCTCGGACACCTTGCGTTGCGTAATATCGGTCAGCGTCCCGATATAGTGGGTGACCTTACCCTGTTCATCCTTAATCGCCGTGATCGTCAGCCAAACCAGATACACCTCGCCGTTTGGCCGCCGGTTCCAGATTTCACCCTGCCATTGTCCATCCTGTTGAACGTCCGTCCAGACGGACGCAAAAAAAGCGGCGTCATGGTGATTGGATTTGAGCAGGTTCGGCTTCTGGCCGATGGCGTCCTTGGCGGCGTAGCCGGTGATCAGGGTGAAGGCGCGGTTGACCCGGAGGATCACGGTGGCCGCATCGGTCACGATCATGCCTTCCTGAGACTCAAACGCGGCGGCGGCGATCCGTAGTTCGGCCTCTGCGTGCTTGCGTTCGGTGATGTCCTGACCGACGCCTTGAAGATAAGCGATTTCACTGTGATCGCTAAAGAAAGCGCGATCCGTCCATTCCTGCCAGCGAATCGCGCCATCCACTTCAACCGGATGCTGATAAGTTTGTGAGGGCGCATCGGCTGTTAGAGCAAGATAGGTCGCTTTAACAGTTTCGATCTCTTCTTCTGGAAGCAAATCGAGAAAGCGTTGCCCCAGTAATTCTTCAGGGCCTTTCTTGAAATAGTCGCTGTAGGCTTGATTGACATAGGTCAGCGTGCTGTCTGGCAGGTATTGGCAAATCAGCGCCGGCATATCCTCGGTCAGCCCGCGATAGCGTTTTTCGTTTTGCCGCAGCGCTGCAGCGATCTGCTGGTAACCGATGAGCAGTTTCGCCAGCACCGCCAGCAACAGACTGAACAGCAGGCCCAGCGCCGCCAGCATCGCCAGCGAGTGTGGATTGCTCCAGCCTTGCGCAGGGCTGACGCTGAGAGTCCACATCGCGTTGGGCACTTTGACGGGATATTCCACCGGCTTGATCAGCGGCGCCAGCAAGGATGCGGCGAAGACCTGTTTCTGACCCGTATCAGGATGGATGCGCCACAGTTCGTAACTCAAACCCTGTTCAGTCAATCGGGACAGGTAGGCCGGGTCGAGTACATCGGGAAAGCGAATTAAGACAATGGCGAATCCCCAGAAGAATGAAGCGCCGGTTTCGTCTTCAAGGAATACCGGGAGACGTCCGGCCGCCCCTAACCCGCCTTGCACCAGATTGAAGGGGCCGGCGAGGGTGAGCTCGCCACTATCCCGAGCTAAAAAGGCTTCCTTAGTCCGCGCCGGGTCTTGCAGCAGATCGTGGCCGATGGCCTTTTCGTTGCCGGCCAATGGCGTCAAGTATTGCACGACGCCTCCGGGCGCCAGTCCCAGCGCAGATGCTCCGGGATAGAACGGCGTCATTTCATGCGCCAGAGCCTCAAAGTTTGGGACGAAGCCATTCCCTTGGCGCACCAGAGCGGCCAGGGCATAGGCAGCGGATAAAGCGCGTTCAATATGGCGCTCAATCGCGTGCGCATGATCGCCAGTGTGGTTGAAAATATGCGTGCGCTCTATCTGTAAACGATCCTGCTCCAAACGCCAGATGATGGCGGTCGCGCCGGCGGCGGCGATCAGAAAAACCAGGATGGCCATGACCCACGAACAGGATAAGCACGGGGTTTCTGAACGGCACATTGTCATGGACGTCAGTGATTTTAGTTTTTGGCCGGGTAACGCTGCGCCACATAGTCATCGACAATTTTCTGGAACTCGGCGGCAATAGTCTCACCCTTAAGCGTGACGGTCTTCTCGCCATCGACATAGACCGGCGCGACGGGGATTTCCCCCGTTCCCGGCAGGCTGATGCCGACGTTAGCTTGCTTGCTCTCGCCGGGGCCGTTGACCACGCAGCCCATCACCGCTACTTTGAGTGCTTCGACGCCAGGGTAACGTTCGCGCCAGAGAGGCATCTGTTGGCGCAGCCAGGTTTGAATATCCTGGGCCAGGCGCTGGAAATAGTCGCTGCTGGTGCGTCCGCAGCCGGGACAGGCCGTGACTTGCGGAGTGAAGGAACGCAGGCCCAGCGCTTGCAGGATTTCCTGGGCGACGATCACTTCCTGAGTCCGGTCGCCGCCTGGCTCCGGGGTCAGGGAAATGCGAATGGTGTCGCCGATGCCCTCCTGCAACAGCACCGCCAGCGCGGCGGTCGAGGCGACAATGCCCTTGCTGCCCATGCCCGCCTCGGTCAGGCCCAGATGCAGCGGGTAATCGCAGCGCGCCGCCAGCTTGCGGTAGACCGCTATCAAATCCTGCACGCCGCTCATCTTCACTGACAGAATGATCTGGTCATGGCCCAGCCCGATCTCCTCGGCCCGTTGCGCGCTCTCCAAAGCGGAGAGAATCATCGCTTCGTGCATCACCTCGGTCGCCGTTTTCGGCTCCGGCAATCGGGCGTTGTCATCCATCAACCGCACCGCCAGCGCCTGATCGAGACTGCCCCAGTTGACGCCGATGCGCACCGGTTTGTTGTAACGGCAGGCGATTTCGACAATCGTCGCGAACTGCTCATCCTTCTTTTTACCGCGCCCGACATTGCCGGGGTTGATGCGGTATTTATCCAGCGCCTCGGCGCAGGCGGGATATTTGCTGAGTAGGCGGTGGCCATTGAAGTGGAAATCACCGATCAGCGGAACGGTCACGCCGCGCGCCGCCAGTCGTTCGCGAATGACCGGCGCGGCGGCGGCGGCTTCCTCGGTATTGACGGTGATGCGCACCAATTCCGAACCGGCCTCGGCCAGTTCCGCGACTTGAGCCGCCGTCGCCTCGGCGTTGGCGGTGTCGGTGTTGGTCATCGACTGCACCACGATGGGCGCGTCGCCGCCGACCGTGATCGCGCCGATGCGGACCGCGATGCAGGGACGACGGGGGATGGAAAACTCAGCACGAGCCATAGTGATTACTCAGGTTGCGTAAAGACCTCTTCCTTGCCGGGGAGGGCTGGAGTAGGGGAAAACAGCTAGCGCAAAAACTCCCGGCTGATCTCCCGGAACCGCTCCGTACCGGACTGATGCAGCCATTCGAAGACGACCATTTCCCGGCTGACCACCCGCACCCCTTCCGCCCGCATCCGTTCCAGCGCCAGCTCGACATCACGCGGCGACCGGGACGACACGGCGTCAGCGACCAGATACACCTCCTTGCCGGTCGCTTGCAGGCCCAGCGCCGTTTGCAACACGCAAACATGCGCTTCCGCGCCGATCACCATGACCTGCTCGCGATCCAGGGCGTCGATGCGCCTCATGCAATCCCGGTCGGCGGCGCAGGAAAAGTGTAACTTTTCCATGAACACCTCTATCGGCAACAGATCGCGGATCGCAGCGACGGTATGACCGAGACCTTTCGGATACTGTTCCGAGGCCAGCACCGGCACGCCGAGCCGCTGGGCGACCTGGATCAACCAAGCGCCGTTGGCGACGGTGCGGTTGGCGTCGTGAATGGCCGGCATGAGCCGCTCCTGAAAATCCACGACCAGCAGGCAGGATGTTTCAACTCTCATCAACATGGGTGAACTTCCTCAGTCGGCAATCAGGGTGATCGATGGTTCAGTATTGGAACTCATGACCCGTTGAATGCGCAACCCTCGCCAGGCGGGGGCCAGCAGATCGTCCGGGGCCTGGGCGAGCGGATTGTCCAGGGCCAGGGTAAACAGGCGCATCCGGGGTTCCCGCTGCTGCTGGCTCACGCTGCCGATCCAGATGGGAGTATCGCCTTCCTGCAACCGGGCGCCGACATCCCAGAACCGCGCCAGCCAGCGATTGGCCGAGTCGTCGCTGTAGCGCACCCATCGCAACTCATCCTCACGGCCATTGTGCAATTGCGGCAAGACCGGCAGTTCCCGCAGTTCGACCTGCGGACTCAACCACAGCAAGAGACCTTTGACATCCAGCGTCGGCGCCGGTCGCCAGCCGGCTTCCTGTAACCGTTGCTCCAGTTCCTCGCGGGTTCCCGCCCATTGCAGGGTCAAATCCTGCCGCCGCTGGCCCTGGAAATCCAGCCGTTGTTGCGGCAATTCTCGCCAGCCCTGTTCCCACCACTGTTCCTGCGTCAGGGTATGGAACACGATCTGCGGCTGATAGCTTCGCTGATCGTTCCGATAGTCGAGACTGACATGCAGCAGATCCGCCGCCAATAGTGCGATCACACTATAGGCCAGCAGCCCGCGCCAGTGGAGCGTCGCCTTAGGATGGTGGTTGTAGGCGATGCCCAGCACCGTGACCCAGACCAGTCCCAGACATAAACCCGCCAATGTATCGGTGAGCCAGTGAATGCCCAGATAAAGGCGGGCGAAGGCGATGGGGACGATGATGAACGCCGCGCCCAGATAGACGATCCAGCGGTGGGCCAGTGGAATTTCCCGGGCGATCAGCACCGCTAGAAAGCCGAAGACGAGGGTGCTAAACGTGGCGTGGCTGGAGGGAAATGCATAGTGCATAACGCCCGGCGCCGCTTCGCCAGGACTGGCTACCGGCAGCAGCCAGCGGAATAGCAAATTGGTGGCCATGCCAAAGCCCAGCGCCGCCAGCCAGTGCCAGGCCGCTGAATGATAGCGTCGCCAGATCAACCAGACGAACACCACTAGGCTCAATGGCAGGATAACCTGATAGTCGCCCAGTTCGGTGGTGAACACCATCAGGGCGTCGACCCAGGGGGTGCGCAACTCCTGGAAGAAGTGATGGAGGCTTTGATCGAGGCCGCTCGGCAACTGTTGACCGGCGGCGCTGAGGCTGAGACTGAGCAACACGATACTGCCCAGTAACAGCACCGCCAGCGTGGCGAGTCCCCACAATTCGTTCTCACGGGGATCGAGCAGCGAGGCGCTGAGCGGGCCGATGAAGCGCCGGCCCTGACTCCACGAGGTGAAACGCTGTAACCAGTCGGTGGCGTGGGCTTGAAAGAGCCGCGCCGCATGTTGGACTAGCCAGGTCGTCAACCATAACAGCACGACGAGAATCAGGAGCAGCACGACCAGTCGTCCAGCAACGCGGGAAGCAATCTCCAGCGATGCGCCGAACGCCATGCCGGGTAGCAGGTAGACCGGAGCCCAGAGAATCCCGGAGATGACATTGGCGATAGTGAAATCACGCCAGGTCATGTCCATCATCCCGGCTACGGTGGGAATCGTGCCGCGCACCGGGCCAAAAAAGCGCCCGAACAACACGCTTTTGCCGCCGTGCTTGCGGAAGAATTCCTCGCTACGGGTGATCATCTCCGGGTGCTTGGTGAACGGCCAGACCCGCCGGATGCCCTGATGGAACGCCCGGCCAATCCAGAAGCTGATGGCATCGCCGATGATCGCGCCCCAGGTGGACCACCAGTAGGCGGTCCAGAAATCGATATGCCCCAAACCGATGAGCGCGCCCAGACTGAACATGATCAGCGCACCGGGGATGATGACGCCGACGATAGTCAACGATTCAGCCATCGCCATGATGAAAATGGCGAAACTCATCCAGCCGGGATGAGCGGCGACCCAGGTAAACAGCGTATTGACAAATTCGGAATGCATAGCGGGACAGGTTCGGCCTGGCGAGAGGTAGATCAGGGGTTTGTCGTGAAAGGTTATACCCGATCACCGCCTTAAGGTAGAGCCAGTTTTCAGTCGGCTCGGGCGATTTCTCACAAAGACCTTTGAGATGTCTAAACCTCCCCCTTGCGGAGGAGGATTTGGCATGTGTCGATGAGCGCTAAAACTGTTGGCTCAATATGGAATCCAGACTGCTAAGGGCGGTTCGCTCCGACCTGAAGGCTCACGAACCCCGGTAAGCGAAGGTCTCCGATCATAATTTCCCTTCAAAACCTGCTGGATAACACCCAATGCGATGAAGCCCTTCGCCAAGCCCGATGGCCCGATG
>Ga0209573_1001339_pt1 | contig 39316 bp, 31 predicted proteins | sample TNRBio252014_DNA_FD_185870 | JGI IMG/M metagenome (GOLD analysis project Ga0209573, IMG submission 185870) | Wastewater treatment Type I Accumulibacter community from EBPR Bioreactor in Madison, WI, USA - TNR Reactor_6/25/2014_ DNA (SPAdes)... | ecosystem: Engineered > Bioreactor > EBPR >...
TTTTTACTATTTACCCCTTTTTTCTTTTGGACATTATATAGACGTAGCTCTTGGGCGATTACCGTCCAAAGTCCAGTATAGTCGTACAGTCGTACAGTCGAAAAGTCACCTCCCCTCCCCCCACCCCCCACCTCCCGGCGTCTCGATCACCACGCAATCCCCAGCCTCCAGGCTGCGGCTATCGGCGCCATCCAGGGGGATGATGCGGCCGTCTTTGGCGATCAGAAATTGTCGGCCCGGCTTGCCGTCGCTGCCGCCGGCCATGCCGTAGGGGGCCACGTGGCGGTGTTGACTGAGTAGCGTCATTTCTATGGCTTCCAGGAATTCAAATGCCCGGATGATACCGTCGCCGCCGGGCCATTGGCCGGCGCCGCCGGAGCCGCGCCGGATGGCAAAGCGGAGCAGCCGCGCCGGGTATCGCCATTCGAGGTCTTCGGGGTCGGTAATGCGGGTGTTGGTCATGTGTTGGTGGACGGCACTGCGCCCTACAAAACCGGAACCCGCCCCCGCGCCGCCGCCAATGGTTTCGTAATAACCGAAACGGCTGTTGCCAAAGAGGAAGTTGTTCATGGTGCCCTGGCTGCAGGCGGCGAGTTGCAGGGCTTTGAGCAGGGTGTCTACCAGGCGCTGGCTGACTTCGGTATTGCCGCCTACCACTGCAGGACAACGATTGGGGTCGTCTACAAAATGGGGATGAAGGAAGCTGTCGTCGGGCAACACCACCTGTACCTGCCGCATTAATCCTTCGTTGAGCGGGATGTCTTTTTGACACAATAGCCGCAACACATAGATAACGGCGCTGTACACGATGGCTATATTGGCATTGAGGTTGCGGGGATGCACGGGCGAAGACCCCGAAAAATCGATCTCCACTTCTTTTTCCCCGATATGGATGGCCACTTTGATCACCGAGCCGTCGTCGAGTTTTTCTTCGGCATTTACGATGCACCCTCGCCAGTCCGCCAGGGCTTCGTCGAGGGCGGCGGCGGCATGGTCTTGCAGGGCGTTCATGTAGTAGCGTACCTGATCAAGACCGTGGTCTGCCACGAGCTTGCGCAGCGCGTCGGCGCCGGCGCGCAAGGAGGCCAGGGCGGCGTTGAGGTCGGCGAGGTTGTCGCTGAGGGACCGGGTGGGATAGGGCGCTTCGCGCAACTGCTTTTCGATCATGTCCCACTGCACTTCGCCGGCTTTGACCAGGTACATGGGAGGAAAAACGACGCCTTCTTCGACCAGACAGGCAGCGTCGGGGGGCATCGAACCGGGCCTTTTCCCGCCGATTTCGGCGTGGTGCGCCCGGTTGATGGCATAGCCGATCAAGTCGCCCTCGTCGGTGTAGACGGCGCAGAGCAAGGTGATGTCGGGCAAATGCGAGCCACCGTATTTGGGGTGGTTGGTGATTACTACGTCGCCAGGGCCCAGGTCGATGGCTTCGCGTACCAGCCGCGCACAAATGCCCAGACTGCCCAGGTGCACCGGAATATGGGGAGCGTTGACCAGCAGTCGCGCATCGGCATCGAGCAGCGCACAGGAGAAGTCGAGGCGCTCTTTGATGTTGACGGAAAAAGCGGTGCGCTGTAATTGGGCGCCCATTTCTTCAGCAATGGCGGTGAAACGCGAGGTAAACAGCTCCAGCGCGATGGCTTCGCGCTGCGGATTCGACAATGCCGGCGCCGGCGCTACCCGCCGCAGCACGGCGTTGCGGCCTGCTTCCAGGGTGAGCTGCCAGCCCGGTTCGATAAAAGCGGTGGCAAAAGGGTTGAGCAGGATGGCCGGCCCGTCGAGGGCGGCGCCGTCGGGCAGCGATTCCCAGTGCCAGACGGGGTAAGCCGCCGATGCAGGCTGTGTAAACGCTTGCCTGGCGGGGGTGTCCAGCTTGCGGAGTTCACTATCCAGGGCGGCAATGACTTTTACACTTTCTACTTCTACCGGCAGGTGGCCTGGGTAATAGCCGAAAAGCCGCCGGTATTGCTGTTCGAATTGGCCCCGCCAGTCTTCGTCGAAATTGGCCTCCAGGGCAAAATGCTGTCCTTTGAAGCGCAGGAAGATCAGTCGGGTGAAAGTACAGGTTTCGGATTGCAAGAGCCCTCCCGCTTCGCGGCATAGTGCGTCGAATATAGTTGGGAGTTCCGGCAGGCATTCCGTGAGCGACGATAGCACTTGCCTGCTTGCAAAGCGCTCCACGCGGGCCTTGCCGATGCCAAAGGCGCTGAGCAGTCCGCTGTCGTAGGGCAGCAAGATCGTATTCATTTGCAGCAGATCGGCAATGCGGCAGGCGTGTAATCCGCCGGCGCCGCCAAAGGCCAGCAGAGCGTAGTCGGGCGGATTAAATCCCCTGGTGATAGAAATATGGCGTATGGCATCGGCCATTTTTTCGTTGGCGATATCTTCGAAGCCACGCAGTAATTCATCCGCTGAGTAGTGTTCGCCGCTGCACCGAAAGATTTGGTCAGACACGTCGTGCAGAGCGCGGCGGGCGTCGGCTATGTTGATGGGGATACCCATGGCCGCCGGGTCGAGTTTGCCCAGCAGCAGATTGACGTCGGTGATGGTGAGGGGGCCGCCGGCGCCGTAGCAGGCCGGCCCTGGGTAGGCGCCGGCGCTTTGGGGGCCCACGCACAGCCGTTGCCCATCGAATGTGCAGATAGAACCGCCGCCGGCGGCTACCGTTTCGATAGCCAGCGAGGGGCTCAGCAGCGAAAATTGCTCGATAACGGTAGTAAAGCGATAGTCGTAGCGACCGTCGTAACGGGCGGTGTCAGTGCTGGTGCCGCCCATGTCGAGGGTGAGTACGCGTTCGAAGCCCATCTGCCTGGCTATCTGCGCGGCGCCGACTACCCCGCCGGCGGGGCCGCTGAGCAGGCTGTCTTTGGCGCAAAATGCGGTGGCGCTCACCAGTCCGCCGGCGCTGGTCATCACCAGCAGCGAAGCATCATGCAGTTGGCGGCTGATGCCCCGCAGATAATTTTGTAAAATAGGATCCAGGTAAGCATTGACCATGGCCGTCTGTGCGCGAGGCAGCAGGCCGATGCCGGGCGACAGGCGGTGCGACAGTGAGATATGGGTTATGCCGGCCTCTTCCAGGACGCGCGCCATAGTCAGTTCGTGAGCGGGATAGCGGTAGGCGTGTAAAAAAGCCACTGCTACCGAGCGGCAGGTTAGTTGCCCGGTAACGCGTTGTAATTCCTGGGAAGTCAGGGGTATTAATAGTTCACCGTCGGCGCCCAGGCGTTCCTCCACCTCAATCACTTGATCGAAAAGCAGGGCGGGCGCCGGGATATCGAGTTGGAACAAATGCGGTCGTTGCTGGTTGCCGATGGCGGGTAGATCGCCAAATCCTTTGGTGATGAGCAGGGCCACGCCGGTTCCTTTTTTTTCCAAAAGAGCGTTGGTTCCTTTTGTAGTGCCGATGCGCATATCGAGCGGGGGGAAAGCTGCATCAAGAGGGGTGGCGGTGAGCAGCCGGGCGGCGAGCACGGGGGCTACTTCGCCGGCGCTGATCTCAAAGTCGATCGGGGACGGCAGCGGCAAATCGCGGTCGAGTTCCAGTATACCCGTCGCGGGGTCGGCTGACAGTACGGTAGCCGTGATGCCGGCGTCGGCCAGCGCATAAAACGAATAGCCTTTAAAAATAGATGTCGATATTCCCCAGCGTTGCTGCATACGGTAACGGCCGGAGGCGAGGCGTTCAAGTAAACGCCCCCGGAGGCAACCGCGGCTGAGCACTTTCACGCGTTGAGATAATCCATTGGGTGTCAATGCCACGGCGTCGGTAAACGTGCCGCCGGTGTCTATCCAGATTTGCCAGCGCGTTGACATGAAGTAGTAATTGTACAGCCAAAATAGCATAAATGCGGAAATACCCCGGGGCTTTGTATATTTGTTTTCCCAAAAGAAAAAAATACCAATGGGGCAAGCGCTACCTCCCAAATTGCAGGTTTTGATAGACAACGCCGCCGCCTATGAAGCGGCCGGCGACGCCTATAATGCCGTAAAATTGCTCAAAAGAGCAGCGCAGTTGGCGCCCGACAGGCCGGAAACCTACTTTCGCCTGGGCCATATTTACAAATGCCGCCAGGAGTGGAAACCCGCATTGTATTACAACAAAAAAACTATCTCCCTGGATCCTTCCAACCGCGAAGCCTGGTGGAATGTGGGGCTAAGCGCTACGGCACTCAAGATGTGGCGAACCGCCCACTATGTGTGGAGCAAATTTGACGCAGCCCCCGCACCAAACATGCCGGTGAGCGTGCGTTGCGGTTACGGCGGTCAATTCGAATTATTGTGGGTCGTGCCGCTCGATCCCGCCAGGGGAGTAATCAAGAGCATCCCCCACCCGGCTGCGGACCGCCGGTATGGCGACATCATCTTATTTGACGGACAAATCATAGGGTTCAACATCGTGCAACGCCGCAAAGTGGCCGTGTATGAAGAACGGGGGCTTTTCAAGCGCTCGGCGTACCAGACATTTTCCTGTTATTTGCACGCAGCAGAAGAAAAAGACCTGCTCATATTAGAGCGCATTTGCGAAGATGCCGGGCTGGGGTTTGAAGTATGGTCAAATGCCACCCGGGTGATGGCGCCCACCCATTCCGGGGTATTACCCGAATATTATTCCTTGTTGGGGTTGGGTTCACCCCAACCCGGAGAAATGGGTTCACCCCAACCCGGAGAAATGGGTTCACCCCAACCCGGAGAAATGGGTTCACCCCAACCCGAAGGCTTGATGGTCGCTATTGCGGCAAAAAGCGAAGAAGAAGCTCAAAAAGTGCTGGATACCTGGCAAATCATCAGTCTGAAATCGCATTCAAACTGGCGCCGCCACAATTGACAGCCATGGAAAACGAAAAAAAATCGATAGCGGGGTGGCTGGATCGCTTGCAGCGGGAAAGCTGGAATCTGGAGCTGCTTGTCTCCGGCGGGTCGATATTCTTATTACTCCAGGTTCGCCAGGCTTTACAACACTTTTCTGCCGATCTTACACAGGCATACTACTTTACGCCTCCCTTTTCCACCATCGTCTACAATTTTATCGCCATAGTCTATATGGCTGCTTCGCTCTTGGTTTTCAATTTGGCGCTTCACATCTTATTGCGGGGATTTTGGATAGGCGCCATCGGTTTGCGCTCGGTACAGCAGGGGGTACATTTTCCCAGCTTAAAATACACCGCATTTTTCGCCCGGCAGCTAACGCGTCGCGTACCCACCTTAGACAGGCTGATCGTGAGGCTTGATGCGATTTGCAGCGTGGTCTTCGCCTTCAGTTTTCTGATCATTTTCATGTTGTTTTCGCTGTTTTTAGGCGCTGTTTTTGTAGCATCCATGAGCTATTTATTTGCCTGGATAAGCAGCCTGATGGGGTATCAAACGGTGGTTTTGCCTTTGCTTATCCTGTTGTATATCGCGATTGCGGGCAGTGTCATCTACGCATTTGACACGCTCAGCCTGGGTTTGGTCAAAAAAATACCCTGGGTGAGCCGCATCTATTACCCCTGGTATGTATTCATGGGGTACATCACCGCTGCTTTTTTATACCGCAGCATATACTACGCGCTGGTCAGTCGTTTGTCGCCGGTATGGGGGCGCATTTTTTTAACTTCGTACATACTCGTCGTTTTTTTGTTGCCATTTTTTAAATACGAACAAGCGGTATTTTTTCCCGACTACCTTACTTCTGCGCATTTCAAAACTTCGTATTACGACAATTTGCGTCCTTCCGATACGCGCATTACGCTGGCCAGTATTCCCAGCCAAATAGTGAGAGAGCGACACCTGCCCTTATTTATTCGCTACGATGTGCGCTACAATGCCGCCATCCGCCAGTGGTGTTCGGGTTACGAGCCCAGCAAGCGGGAGGGTATCATCTCGGGTATTCAGCTATTTAACGGCATTCGCTTTGACACGCCAAAAACAGTGGAGAAAGACCCCCAGTTATTGCTAGGCTGTTTGTCCTCTTTTTACAATGTCTATATTGACGGCAAGCGGCAGGAAAAGCTGGAATTTTGGTATTATACCCACCCTGAAAACGGGGAAAAAGGCATCTATACCATGCTCGACCTCAAAGAGTGGCAGGCGGGGCGGCATACCATTTCTATCAAACGCCGCAGTATTAATGAGACGCCGGGCGTGAAGGAAGAGCAATATGCGACGATTCCGTTTTGGAAAGAGTAGCTGGGAATTCGGATTGCGGATTGCGAAATTCGGATTTTCGTCCATAAAAACGGGGAGTAAGTCGGAGGGGTTTGACGGAAGAGAGAATAATTTATACATTTGAAAAACATATAAAACTAAAAACCAAAATCCATGAGTACATTAAATCAGCAGAAGATGGAACGCCTGATCGAGCAGGGGTACGAATTTCGCCTGGGCGATTATATCAGCGAAGGATTTTCCATCATGCAAAAGCAGATGGGGTTGTTCGTCGGCTTCACCATCGTATTCTTTCTCATTGTGATGGGCGTCCAAATTGTGCCTGTTGTAGGCGCCATTGCCTCAAGCTTTTTCTTAAGTCCGCCGCTTGTGGCGGGGTTTTACCTGGTATCGCATAAAATCAAGCTCGGAGAGCCTATCACCTTCAACGATTTTTTCTCCGGCTTCACCTTCGTAGGCCCTCTGGCTTTAGCTACGCTAGTATTGTCCATATTTTACATAGTGGGCATGGTACCCTTTGTGATGGCCGTGGGCACCTCCATCTTTTTGGGTGAATTCACAGGCTTTGAGATGTTTCCTTTCTGGTCATTCTTCTTATTATTGCCGCTGGTTTACCTGGGGGTAGCGTATTCCTGGACCTCTCTTTTTATCGTATTTTATAAAATGGAATTCTGGCCGGCCATGGAGATGAGCCGCAAGATCGTGACCAAAAACTGGTGGCAGATCTTTTTGTTCGCTATCGCAATCGGCTTTGTAAACCTGGCAGGAGCGCTTGCATTGGGGATAGGGCTCTTATTTACCGTACCCGCTTCTATGGCTGCCCAGTATTCCGCTTTTGCCGATGTGACGAGGCTGATGGAAGAAGAAGAAACGGATGAGATAGTGGATCATTTGGTGGATTGATCCGGTTGTGGGTTATAGGTTGTAAGTTGTAGGTTAAACATACAAACCTACAACTTACAACTTACAACCTAAAATCACACATTCAAATACGACATCAACGCATCGTAGCGTTCGCGGAGGGAGTCGAAATATTCTGCTTCGTAAAACGAGGCTTTCACCACATACTTAAAGCGTTCAAAGGTGGCTATGATACCGTGAACGTTGAGGCGGTTAATTTTCAGGGTAACTTCCAGGCGTTCTGAGTGGGCGTTGGTAGTAATAAAAGCGCTGATAATAGCTGCATTTTCGGATTCCACGATACGGGCAATTTCCGCCAGGGAATAATCGCGTTTGGCTATTTCGAGCACGATAATACAGCCCGGTTCTATGAACGACACGGTAGAGGCAAAATAGCGCAGCAAGTCTTCCATCGTGATGAGTCCCAGATAATTGTGCTGGTCGTCAACCACGGGTACTATGCTGAGATTGTGTTCTGCCAGCAGGCGCATCACCTCAAAAATATGGTCGGAATGTTTGACGTATACTGACGGCAGGGAAAGCGCGTAGGAGCCGACGGCTTCCTCGGCGTCGTTGTTGAGCACATCATCTTCTGAAAGCAAACCCAGCAGTTGGCGGTCATTGACGATAGGCAGGTGCCTGATATGGAAATCGGACATTAAGCCGATGGCTTCTTCACCTGTATCGGAAGTGCGCAGCGGCAAAATAATCGAAGAGAGCAGGTTTTCAGCAATCATAGCACCAGTATTATCAGGTCGTCAAAAAAAAATAGCCGGTATCCCATCAACCCAGCAGTTTGCGCTTTTGGCTGGCAAACTCGTCTTCTGTGAGCAGGCCTTTTTCCCTTAGTTCACCCAAACGCTTGAGTTGTTCGAGTAGATCGGGAGAGGGAGGTGCGCCCAGGGGTTCCAACTTGGTAGCTTCAATGGCTTTGGGCTGGACTTCGGCGGCGGAGGCCCCGGGTTCGAGCCGGAAGCCGTTTGCTTCAAAGGTATCAAATTTATCCTGGATGCGCAGATAAGCCAACGCGTCGTGTGTCTTTATGCGGTTGAAATCGGTAAAGCCCATGGCGACCGCCCGGTCGAGGTGAAAAAACGCCTTTTCGGCTTCTTCGGTGAGCGACAGGGCGCAAGCCAGGTTGAAATGCACGGCCACATCGTCGGGATTGATCTCAAGGGCTTTTTCAAAATCGGCGATAGCGCCTTCGTAGTCGTAGTCCTTGTATTTTTGAATACCGCCGGCTTTGAGCGCTTCATTATTTGGCCGGGCAGGCGGGGCGGAGCGGGGGCGCTCGGGGGCGCGGCGATCGCGGCGCTGTTCAACCCGTTCTTCGCGTCGTTCGGCGCGTTCGCGATAGCGATTATCCCTGCGTTCGTAGTCGGGGCGTTCGCGCCATTCATCTTTGTTGCGGTTGTATTTGGCATTAAAAGACTCCTGATCCATTGAAAAAAAAGCGATCGCGTCTATCAATCCCAGCAGTACGCTAAGCCCGAAAAAGAAAAAGAGAAACAGGTACAGGATACCCCACCCTACCTGCCCGAGGTAGAATCTGTGAATACCGATCCATCCGAAAAAAAGCGCTAAAATGCCTGCTACGTTTTTGTCTTTCATTACCATTTGTTTTCCAGCATGCTAAGTAACAGCAAAAATCATTAAGATGCAACGAAAAAGGCCGTCTCTCTTGGAGACGGCCTGAAATAAACACCTAAAACCCTATTAACTAACCTATATTATGCGATCTCGATGGTACGCACATCTTCCGGTTTGGCTACTTCACTGCGGGGTACTACCACTGTGAGCACGCCTTTTTCGTAAGTAGCCTTGATGTCGTCGGCTTTTACCGTTTCAGGCAGTTGGAAACTGCGGCTGAAAGAAGTATAGTTGAATTCGCGGCGGGTATATTTACCCTCTTTGATATCTTCTTTCTTTTCTTCTTTCGTAGCCGAAACGGTTAAGAAGCCTTTGTCGACATTAACCTTAAAATCGCCTTTTTCCAAACCCGGGGCAGCAAATTCCATGCGGTAGCTGTCGGGGGTTTCAATCACGTTAACAGACGGTTGGCTGAGCGTAAAGTCAGCGCCGATGAAGTCACCGATGTTTCTGTTGAAGAAATCATCGACCCAATTGCCGAAGCCCTTGGCCGGAGCAAAGGGATTGTACTTGATAAGGCTCATAACAGCTGTTAAATTGGTTAAACCATTTGGGTCACTTCTATATATTCAACACATTTTGCGGGCAAAACATTGAATAATGTCTGTCATCCCAATGTCATATTACACAGGTTACACGATATTGATCACGCGAGGCGGTTGTTCCTTGGCGGTTTCTTTTTTCGGCAAGGTAAGCGCAAGGATGCCATTGTAGTAGTTAGCCTGGATGCCACTGGTATCGATGGCGTCGGGCAATTCGAAACGGCGCTCGAATTGGGCATAGCCGAATTCGCGTTTGCGCACGGTTTCGCCTTCTGCGGTTTGTACTTCTTTTTTGGCGGCAATGTGCAGCACATTTTTATCCAACCTCACTTCGAAGTCTTGCTTGTCGAGGCCTGGCGCGGCTACTTCAATGAAAAACGCCTCGCCCGTTTCTTTTACGTTAACTGCAGGGCGGCTCAATACCTGGCCTACATCGCCGTTTGAGGCAGGCAGGTTCACCTGGGCCATCGTCCTGAGTAATTGGTCGAAGGCATTGAAATCAACTACGGGGCGTTTGCGCAGGGCAGGTCTTACTTGCAAAATCGTCATGGCAATTATGTTTTTTTAATTTGTGAATTAATTTTACTTGCTATTTCCTCTAAATCAATTGGCATACCAAACCCCTAAAAATGCCGGGGAGGCAGATTTATTGATAAAAAAAGATGACATTTTGTCTGAATCCTTGAAGTTAACATGTCAACATGTCATGCAGTGCAAGTTTATGAGGGTCGATGAGGGGAAAAATCATCCCTCATAAACCCTCATAAACTTTCATAAACCCTCATAAACCCCACATTTATTGTACAAAATAAAATATTGCCTTACTTTTGCGCCCATGCTTAAAACTAGCGGCGTTTTCAAACACAGGCGACCGCTGCCTTTTATTAAAAATCAACTCAAAGGTCTTCGTATATGGGACACACGATTAACTACCTGATTCCACTATTCGGCGTACTCGGATTGCTGTACGCATTCTGGAAAACTTCCTGGGTATCGAACCAAGATCCCGGCACAGAGAGAATGCAACGCATTGCAAAAAGCATTGCCGAAGGCGCCATGGCATTTTTGAAAGCTGAATATAAAGTGCTTGTCATTTTTGTATTGGCCGTAGCCATTCTGCTCGGCATCAGCGGCAACACCGAAGCATCGTCGCCGCTCATCGCTTTGTCATTCATCGTGGGCGCTTTTTGTTCGGCGCTTGCCGGCTATATTGGGATGAACGTGGCTACCAAAGCCAACGTGCGCACCACACAGGCTGCCCGCACCAGCATGGGCAAAGCGCTTGAGATAGCCTTCGCAGGCGGCTCCGTAATGGGTCTCGGCGTGGTAGGCCTCGGCGTACTCGGCCTGGGCGGATTGTTCCTGGCTTATAGCAACATGGGCTGGGACATCAACAAGGTGATCACCGTTATCACCGGCTTTTCCTTCGGCGCTTCTTCGATCGCCCTGTTTGCGCGCGTAGGCGGCGGTATCTATACCAAAGCGGCCGACGTAGGCGCCGACCTGGTGGGCAAGGTAGAAGCCGGCATCCCCGAAGACCACCCGCTCAACCCCGCTACCATTGCCGACAACGTAGGCGACAACGTGGGCGACGTAGCCGGTATGGGCGCCGACTTGTTCGAATCTTACGTGGGTTCTATCGTGGGTACGATGGTACTGGGCGCTGCATTTATCGGCGTCGTAGGCTTTGAAAATACCAACGAATTCGGAGGACTCAATGCCGTTATCCTTCCCCTGGTACTGGCAGGCGTAGGTATTATCACGTCTATTGCAGGTACATTTTTTGTAAAAGTTAGAGAAGGCGGCAACCCGCAAAAGGCACTTAATATCGGCGAATTCGGCTCGTCGGCAGTAATGATCCTTGCCTCGTATTTTGTAATCAACTGGATGTTGCCCACCGAATGGACGTTTAGCGATACACTATACCGCGACGACGCCGGCAATCCCCTGATGCGGGAAATGTCTGCCAACGGCGTATTCTTCGCCACTATCATAGGTCTCGTAGCCGGCTTGCTCATCGGTATTGTAACCGAATACTTCACCGGTACCGGTAAAGGTCCGGTGAACTCTATCGTGCGCCAGTCGGGCACGGGTTCGGCTACCAATATCATCTCCGGACTTAGCGTAGGTATGATCTCTACAGCTATTCCCATCCTTGTAATTGCCGCTTCTATCATCGGCGCGTTCTACTTTGCCGGTCTGTATGGCATCGCTATCGCGGCTGTGGGCATGTTGTCCAACACGGGTATCCAACTGGCGGTAGACGCTTACGGCCCCATCTCCGACAATGCAGGCGGTATCGCTGAAATGGGCGAACTGCCCAAAGAAGTGCGTACAGTAACCGACAAACTCGATGCAGTGGGCAATACGACAGCCGCTATCGGCAAAGGTTTTGCCATTGGCTCGGCAGCTCTTACGGCACTGGCTCTGTTTGGCGCCTACATGCAATCAGCGAAGATGTCTTCTATCGATATTTCCAAACCCGACGTAATGGCGGGTTTGTTTGTGGGCGGTATGTTGCCCTTCCTCTTCTCTGCGTTATCTATGCAGGCCGTAGGCCGCGCCGCTATGGCGATGATCAAGGAAGTGCGCCGCCAGTTCGCGGATATTCCCGAACTCAAAGCAGCCCTCGCGGTCATGCGCAAAAACGAGAACTCGGATTTCCATACCTGGAACGAAGCCGACCGCAAAGTATTTGACGATGCCGACGGCAAAGCCGAATACGGCCACTGCGTGGATATCTCTACGAAGGCAGCTATCCGCGAAATGGTACTTCCCGGCGTATTAGCTGTGGCAGCCCCGGTACTCGTCGGTTTCCTCGGCGGCACCGAGATGCTGGGCGGCCTGCTCGCCGGCGTAACGGTTACGGGCGTACTGATGGCCATCTTCCAGTCGAACGCCGGCGGCGCCTGGGATAATGCCAAGAAGATGTTCGAGTCGGGCGTAGAAATCGACGGCAAAATGTACTACAAGGGCTCCGAACCCCACAAAGCAGCCGTAGTTGGCGACACGGTGGGCGATCCGTTTAAGGATACCTCGGGCCCCTCGCTCAATATCCTGCTCAAACTCATGTCGGTGGTGGCATTGGTTATTGCACCGCTGCTTTAAGGGTGACATGGTGACATGGTGACATGGTGACATGGTGACAAGGTGACATGGTGACATGGTGGCCCTGTTACGGAGGAGGGAGAGATGCCTGGAGGTGTCTCTCCCTCTTTCATTTTGGTGTAGTTTGCTTTTTTATCTTTCAATGTTAATAACAAGGAAGGGCTATCCGGCATGCTAGCCGGATAGCCCTTTTTATTCGGTTGTACTATTTAATGTTTAATAATGCGTTGGGTCATGCTATCGTCATGGCTGATAAAGCGCACGAAATAGGCGGCGGGCGCATAGGTACTCAGGTCAATACTAAATTGATCTGGCGCGTTGAGCCAGGCTTGTTTTTGCAATAGCTGACCGTTGGCGTTAAAGACTTCAACCTGCAATTCGCCGCTCAACGGCGCTGAAAAGCGCACATTCAACAACCCGGAAGTAGGATTTGGTTCGATGAACAGGCGATGTCCCTGCAGGGTTTCCAAGCTGCTGGGCTGGAAGTTAAAATTAAATGTAGAAGTCATCGAACTGCCGCATCCGTTACTGGGGGAAACGCGCCAATAATAAACGCCGGGTTCAGGCAGCTCATTAACATTAAAGGAAGTACCGGTAACGGTTGCTGATTGAACGATATCGGTAAAATTATCGTTGCGCGATATTTCAACTGTATAAGTAGTAGCGCCGGCAGCCGCCGACCAGGTCAGTTGCGGCGTCGCAACGGCAATGGTTGTATTGTTGGGCGGCGATAGCAAAGTGGCCTGCCCCAGCGCACTGTTGACCGTTAGGATCATATCTGTAAAAACGGTATCGACGCCATCGGTGATCAACAACTGAATGGGGTAATCGCCTGGAACCGTCAATCCGTTAAAGGTTACGGTGATCAACTCGCCGGTTGTAGCCGGGGTTGGACTGTAGCTCAGCAAGGCGCCGGAAGGCAGCCCATTTGCCAGAATGACGATCGTTTCCTGGATAAAACCAGTGGCCAGCATGTCCAGCGAAGTCGAATCGCCTGAGCAAGCTGCAGGCGCCGGGTGCAATACGCTGACACTGGGCGCGACGGCACATACTTCCAATTGCCAACTATTCAATACCCCGCCGTATAAGTCGACGGCATCATTAACGGTGAGCGTCCAGGTACCGGCCGCAGGCTCATCGAAAAACTCCGCAAAAGAGTTAGCCGGCTGGTAATCCCCCGAAATGGCAGGCATATTGCTGCAAGAATTTTCCAAATCATCAGCCGTATTAGCGGCATCATCATACAGATTAACCAATATATTTTCGCCTTCGCATCCAAATAAAGTTCCGGGTACGCCTGGTTGGTCAATCAACACAATCTGCGTCCCGGAAGGAGAAGTCAGCGACACAGAGACATCGCCGACCCAGGTATGTTGAATATTAAGCCCTTTGATGCGAAGGTGATTGATCCGGCCGGGAACACTGACATTAATAGTAGAAGTGACCGTTGGCGTTCCAACCTCCGAAATAGCAACCGGCGTGTTGTTGGTCAGTTGCACACAACTGATGGCTGCCGTGATCAGAGAAAACGGCGCAGTCCAGCCCGACTCTCCACAAGGGTTATTAGCTCTTACGCGCCAATAATAGATAGATTCCGCTCCTAGCTGAATGCCGTTTGCCGACGAGGCTGTCAATCCGGTTAATTCCGCTACCAGCTGGGTAAAACCCGGATCGGAAGCCACCTGCAGGTCAAAGGTCGTGCCCGTTGAAGCGCCCGTCCAGGTGAATTCAGGAGTGAGCACAGGGCTTGCCGCGCCGTTGGCAGGCCCCGTCAATGCGGGCTGGGTAATGCTGTTGTATACGATCAGCGACAGCGTGTCGGCTGCCTGGAAGGTAGCATCTGTTCCGGTGACCGAGAAGGAATAGCTGCCTGCCGGCAAACTTTCAGTGCCGGTAATGGTAAGTATTGCGCTTCCGCCGGGAAGCACGTTGTTTTGGTTGAGTGTGGCGGTGAGTCCAGCAGGCAGGTCATTAATACTCAAATTAACTATATTGGTAAAGATATCGCTGGTTTGGATATTGTAGACGGCCGTATCAGATGCGCAGACCGATTGTACGGGTTCATTAGCCGATACAAAAATACCACACCACTGGTTGTAATACCCATCCAGGCTGGTGATGCCGGTATCGTCGGGATCGAGCCAATACTTGAGTTGATTATCGGGGGCGCCGCCGCCCAGCCAGGCTGCCGTAAACCAGCCGAAGGAAGTGTAGAGATTATTGTTACAGTTGGCTGAACCGCCGGTGAGGTGGCCCACTACGCGCTTATGGCGGTCGAAAAGCGGCGCTCCAAAAGAGCCGGGTTCTGTGGCGCCGATATCCCAGTCGGGCACGATTACGTGGTTGCCGTCGGGTACCGGAGTGCTGCCGCTGTTATAATTGCCGCGGTAGGTGGGATCAAACTCAAAAGAAATGCGTTTTTCATCGACGACAGGGTGATGTATGCAGATCACGGTATCATGGGGCGTATCGTCGGCTAATACCCAGCCGGCAAAGAAAGCATTGGCTGAAGCGGGGATATCGTCGTCAAGCTCTAACAAAGTGAAGATGGTGGAGGTATTCCATGCCCTGAAAATAGCGCCGGTGTTGAAAGTATTGAGTTGACCATTCCCTTCGCTGCCGCTTTGCGGCGAATTGGGCTGGCGACAGAAGCTGTTTTGGTAATTCCAGTAGGCCACCATAGATGGGGCAAGGCCGTTATCGGCTATGCCGCATTGTCCGGACGTGATAAAATACGGCGTACAGTCATTTCGGGCGTTGTTGATCAAAAAACCGGTACAGAAAGTGGCGCCGTTGACGCCCACGACGGCCACCGACTGGATGATGTCGCGGTAGTGATCCACGATAGCCCAGCCGTCGGCGGCCCCGCAGATCACGTCAAGATGGCATGACCCGGATACAATCTCTGAAAAGCCCAGGAAGTCGTGGTTGACACTGGTGAGGTGCAACTGCAGTTCGGAGCGTTTTGGGGTGGGTACTTGTACTTCCAAAACGAGTTCGTCGCCTTCAAAAATGGGTGTCCAGAGTTGCTCGTGTTCTTCGTTGTCGGCAGGGGTAAACGGCCCCATGATGCGTTCGCCGTCGGGCGAATATAAGATCAACGAGCCGCGCTCGGGCATGATATAGCGGGTAAAACCCAGGTTGATAGAATGAGCGCCGGCTGAGCGCAAGCGCAAGCGCCATACCGACATGTCACCTGGTAGTTCTTCCCAATTGCCATACGTTTCCGGGGTAATGTTTACCGGCATGGTGACGGCAAAACGGGGCGCTATGCCCGGCCCCCGGCGGTTGAGTTCTTCTTCCAACAGCAGTTGATTGTTTTGCGCAGGCATTACTACCTGCTGCACGGCGCCCAGCGGACGCAGCGAGGGAGCAATAGGCGATTGCGCCCAGCCGATAGTAAGCCAACTTCCCATTAGCAGGATAGCCAACGCCTTTCGCACCAATACGAACGATGAATGTGGATACATGGATAAAAGGTGTTATAGATGTGGCAAATCTTAATACAACGCTCTTATTACATCTAAAAATATTTTGTAAGCCCCAATTTAAGACCTATCAGGTTATTCTTGATTTCTTCTTTTTCAAACACATAAGAAGCCCCTATTTGAGCTTGCTCACCTGTGGTAACATCTGTTTGGGTTTGTATTTGGTCCGTCCTGAAGTCATAATTGCCCGAGACAGGTCTGAATTCAAAAGCTATAGCGGTGATTACAAATAAATTCCGTGCTATTTGAGATTTTATATAAATAGAAAGCTCTTTAGATATGAAATTCTTTGTTCTGCTTGTAAGGGAGTAGCTATACTGAAAACTTCCGTTCAGATCAAAATCAAAGTCGTTCGGCTTGATCACAACTTCCTTTTTCAGCGCTAAGTTATACTGTAATTCATACTGGAAACCTATCGAACTCCCATTGAAAACCTTCCACTCAGAGCCGATTCGAAGCGGTATGCCAAGGTGTTGTTGCGAAAAATTGATTGCTTTCAGATTATATCCATATTCCAAATGCTTTACATTCTGGAAGTAGCTATTGTTGGAGTATTCCAAACCCGTACCCAGGAAAAAATTTAATCGCTTCTCCGGAAAGAAAAAATAGTTGGCATCAAGGCCGATTGGGATTAATTTCGAATGGTTTTCAAATTCAATCCAATCCGTTTTGGAATCTATATTCGATGGTGAAATTCCAATGCCTGAAATCAACCTGACTTCCATATTTTGTCCCACCATAGAACCAACGCCAACAACCAAAAAGCTGAGAATTACTAAAATCTGTCTCATTTTTACAGTTTTTTATGTGATTAAAAATTGCGTAACGATTACATGGCCGTAAGGACATACCTGCCCGTGCTTCCATGCTGCAAATAACACCTCCTTCCCATTTAAAAAAAAGAACAAATTATTCAATTTGTAGACTACTAATAAAAATTAATATCTGTAAATCAATTATTTACACTATATTTGTTAAATGAAAAACGGAAAATTATTCCAATTAATACGCACGCTCAGCGTGGCTGAACGGCAACAGTTTCGGGATTTTCTTCACTCGCCTTTTCACAGCAAACGGGAAGATTGCCTGCGGCTCTGGGCTGCCCTTGAAGGAATGAAAGAGGGTCAATTACCCGAAAAAGAAAAACTTTTCCAGGAGTCATACCCCAAAAGCTCCTATGACGACCAGCGCTTTCGCCTGTTGCAAAGTACCCTGTTGGGATTGCTGGAGTCGTTCCTCGTCTTCCAGGAATTCCGGCAAAACGAGCTGGAGCGCGAACTCCTTCTCATCAGAGCATACCGGAAAAGGGGCTTGGAGAAGCACCTGAGAGGAGCCAGGCGCCGGGCGGAGCAACATTTGGAAGGCTTGAAAACAGCAGGTGCGCTGCGGGCAAGACATGAAATAGAGCAGGAGTCCTTCGACCTTGAAGTCCATGAGAACCGGATCACCAACCTGAGCTATCAACCCTTGCTCGATCAGTGGGACGAATACTACCTGGCCATAAAGCTCCGTCAAGCATGTGCGGCCAAAACGTACGAATCGGAAGCCAACACTTCTTATGACTACGGCCTGCTTGACGCCCTTCTCGATCGGGTGGATTGGGAGCGATTCCTGTTCATTCCCGCTATTTCCCTGTACTATCATGGCTACTGGATGCTTGTAAACTCGAAAGAAGAAGCGCATTTTACCGCTTTCAAGGAATCCCTATTGCAGAACGGCGAATCCTTTCCATTGGCAGAGCGCAAGGATCTCTTCATGCTCGCTGCCAACTACTGCACCCGAAAGCATAACGAAGGCAGAAGGGACTACTCCCGGGAGTTGAACGAGATCTTCAAGGCGGGGCTTTTAGCCGGCGCTTTCCTGGTGCAGTTCTCGCGCTACACATTTCGCAACATCGTGATCACTGCCCTGGTGGTGGGCGACCTTGAGTGGGCGGAGCAATTTATTGAAGATTACCAGGCCTATCTGCCGTACCGCCACCGGGAGAGCATGGTTAGCTACAGCAGGGCACTTATAGCATTTCAACAACACAACTACGGACTGGCCCTGGAACTTTTGCAAAAATCAGAATACCGGGGTCTGGTATTCAATTTGTCGGCTAAAGCCCTGCAGATCAAAATCTACTACGAGACCGGCGAATACGACCTGCTCGAATCTCACTTGGCCGCCATGCGCGCCTTTATTCGCCGGCAAAAGAACCCGAGCTACCAGGTGGTCAACTTCCAGCAATTGGTGCACTTCGCGCAGCGCCTCCTTGAGTTGAACCCCTTCGATCCTGGCGACAAAGCCAGGCTACTGGAAGAAGTAACGGCGACAAAGGTCGTGGCTGAAAAAGACTGGTTGCTGCGGATGCTGGAAAGGAGAGGCGATTGATGGCTTGTACCAACTCACCTCCCCCAGCAATCAATCACCGATTTCAGGGCGACGAACAGGGCTTCCCTGCCTTCTTTGGTCACCACCGGCTCCTCTTCTTCTTCATCGATGGTGAGGCCGTCTTCTATAAAGGCCAGGAGGTCTTCCTGGGGGGAATCCTGGAAAAACACGTCGAGGCGGTCGTGCCAGTTGTGGGTTTGTACGTCTTGCAGCAAAGTCCAGTTGCGTTCTTCGGCTTCTTCAAGGGCCTCCGCATCAACAGTAGGCAGTTCAGGCACTACCATCGTGATAGCCTTCCAGATCACCAACAGCAGGTAAAAGGCGTATTCGCGCTCTTCCTGAGTGAACGCTTCGAAATGTTCAGCAAAGAAGTAGCCCAGCACTTCGGGCTGCTGTTCTTCTAATTCTACTACGGCGTCGTTGAAGGCCTCCGCCGATTCGCCCAGCGCTTCTGCTGCGGCATCCAAAACTGTTTCTGTGACCAATATCATGATTATCCAGGTTTGTTGTCGGTTCTTATTCTTTGTTCGTACAGTCGTAAAGTCGTACAGTCGTAAAGTCCTAAATCAGGCCCCTGGATTTCAGTTCCAGGTATTTGTTGATCGCATTGATCGTCAATTCCTCTGGCCGGGTCAGGAAAGCCTGGATGCCGTATTGGCGCAGCTTTTGCACCATCTGCATCTTTTCGGCCAGGTATTTTTGGGCTACGGTTTGGTAATAGATTTCTTCCAGCGTTTCGGCGCTTTTGGCGGCAAACTCGCGGATTTCGGTATTTTCAAAAAAGACGACCACCAGCAGGTGAAATTTGTTGATTTTGCGCAAGATCGGCAGCGCCCGGTCGAGGGCGTAGGCGCTTTCAAAATTGGTATACAAAATCAATAAACTGCGATTGGTGATGAGCTTGCGGGCGGCAAAATAGAGCAATTCGAAGTTGGCCTCCAGGGGGCGCTCCTGTTCTTTATACAACGCGAGCATGATTTTGTTGAGTTGTTCGGGCCTGCTGTCGGCTTTTAGGGTAGAACCCATTTTATCGGAAAAGGTGATCAAACCGGCACGGTCGTGTTTGAGCAGGGCGATATTCGACAAAGTGAGGCTGGTATTGATGGCATAATCCATGAGGCTGAGCCCGTTGAAGGGCAGGCGCATGGCCCGGCTTTTGTCGATGATGCTGTAGATATGCTGCGCGCGTTCGTCTTCGTACTGGTTGACCATCAGCGAGGCGCGGCGACTACTGGCTTTCCAGTTGATGCTGCGATAATCATCGCCGGGCACGTAGTTTTTGATTTGCTCAAATTCGTAGCTGTGCCCGATACGCCGCATGCGCTTTTGCCCCTTTTGGTGCGTCACCCGGTCGTATGCCCACAACTCGAATTGTTTCATTTGTAAAATGGAAGGGTATACCGGCACTTCGATATCGGAGGGAATGCGCAGCCGGCGCTCTATGAGCCCCAAAAGGGTGGAAACGAACAGGTTGATACACCCGAAATGATAAGCCCCCCGGCTCAATGGCCGCAATTCGTATTTGACGGTTTTTTCTTCGCCAGACTCCAGCAACAGCCGCTGTTCAAAATCGCGCAATTGAAATTGATGGGGCAATTCATCCACCAGTACCAGCGACAGGCGAAGTCCGGTCCGGTTTTTGAGCGCTACCCGCACGGCATTATGGTCGCCCAGCGACAATACTTTGGGCAGGTGCCGCTGCGCGTCTATTTTCATACGCGGGTTGTAAAGCAGCATGATGTCGAGCAGGCAAAGCGCCAATACGATGGCCAACAGTACCTGCGTAACGACAAACAGGGCCGGCAACGCAAACGATAGCGCAAAAAGCCCGATGAGCGAACCCCAGACTATAAAAAACCGGCTGTGCAGGTGTACGGATTTCAGCATGGCACTAGCGGGGCACTTCTATTTTTTGAATGATGTCGTTGATCACGTCTTTGGTGCTGAAGCCCTCCATTTCGCGCTCGGGCATGAGTATGATGCGGTGGTTGAGTACCGGGTACGAAACGAACCGGATATCGTCGGGCGTCACAAAGTCGCGGCCGTTCATGGCTGCAATGGCTTTTGCTGTTTTCATCACCGCCAGCGAGGCGCGCGGCGAAGCGCCGAGGAATAAATCACCGTTGTTGCGGGTATCGTGCACAATGGCGGCTATGTAGTCCAGCAATTCTTCGCGGATGTATACTTGTTCCACCAACGCCTGACATTGCCGGATGTCGTCGGCGCTAAGCACGGCGTCGACTTCCTGGCGTTTGTCGAGTTTAAAATCGCGGCTAAACCGGCGCAAGATGGCTTTTTCTTCTTCCAGCCCCGGGTATTCGATGATTATTTTCATCAAAAAACGGTCGAGTTGGGCCTCGGGCAATTTGTAGGTGCCCTCCTGCTCGATCGGGTTTTGGGTGGCAATCACGAAAAAGGGGAAATTCATGGGGTAGGTCTTGCCGTCTACGGTGACCTGGTATTCTTCCATGACTTCAAACAGCGCCGATTGCGTTTTGGCAGGCGCCCGGTTGATCTCGTCGATGAGTACGACATTGGAGAAGATCGGCCCCGCGTTGAAGTGAAAGCTCGAGTTTTGTTGGTTGAAGACGGTAGTGCCCAACACGTCGCTGGGCATCAGGTCGGGGGTAAACTGAATGCGCGAAAAGTCTACGTCCAGCGTTTTGGCCAATAATTTGGCGGTCAGCGTTTTGGCGATGCCGGGCACGCCTTCTACTAATACGTGTCCGCCGCTGAAAATACCGGCCAGCAGCAAGTCCATCAGCGTATCCTGTCCGATAATGACTTTGCGCAGTTCTTCTTTTACACGGTCAACCGCTACCTTGATGCGCATCAGGTCGAGGCGGGGTTGCGCCCACTGCCCGGCGTTTTCCTGCGCCGGTACTTCGGGCTCCCGGGGTTCCTCCTTTTCGTTATCCATTTCTTCGTTGAGCATATCTTATTTGCAATTTTTATAAAAATGGTCGATGTATCTGTTGAGCTCCATGAGGGTATTATCCGACATAAATTGCGAATTTGCGATGTTGCGGTTCAATAAAATGATTTTATCTATTATGTCGGATTTTACTTCCGAACGCGCTTTCAGCCGCTCTACAAAAGCTTCGTCGATATCGCGGCTCTGCAAATTGTAGCGCTCGCGCACGTGCTGGAAGAATAACTTGAGCATTTGCAAGGCCAGTTGCCGGTGGTTATTTTGTAAAAAATACAAACGTCCCATAATTTGCACAAATTCCAGCGAAGTGTTTTTGTTTTGGGCTAATACGGGTATGATGCGCTGTCTTCGTTTACCGCGGAATACGAGGAATAATAAGGCCGCCAGTAAAAGCAGATACCAGGCCCAGGTGAGCGACGGCTGCGACAGGATATACTGCAAGGGCCCTCGTCGGCTGAGCCGCTGGGAGTTGGCCGGCATCTGGGCTGCCATCTCGGGCACTTTGCTGTATTCGTCCCAATATACCGGCCCCTCGGGCAGATGGGCGAATACCTGCGAAGCATACTTCCAACCCGCTGCTTTGCACAAATGATAGTTGGAAAAGGCCAACGGCGTGCTGTGCAGGTAAATGTATCCCCGCTCGTAGGGTAGGCGGGCAAAGTTGGCCACCGAGTCATTGACGAATCCCAGCTTGGCCCAGCCCTCGGATTCACAAAAATAGTTGCCGGCAATATAATTCCATGCGTAATAATCAACCCGGTTGCGTACCACATAGGACAAAGAAAACGGCGCGCCTTTCAAATCGGGATGCGCCAGCGAAAGCTTCGCCAGCGTATCGCCGAAATAACCGTAGCCGGCGCCGGCCGCGCTGTCGCATTCGGTGCTGTAAAATTCCGACATCAGGCCGTATGGCTCTACTTTACTCGATATGAACACGTGGCCGCCCTGCCCGGCAAAAGCGAGCAGCCGCGCAACGTCGTTCTCCGACATATACGTCGCAGGCCCTACGAATACATAACTTGCCGGTTGTTCCAGATCTGCCGGCAATGAGGCCGTCAGACTGTCCTTGAGTATATGGAAATCCCCGCTTTTTGTCCGCTTTTTGAGCAATTCGGCCAATACCTGGGCTCCATAGGGGTCTTTGCTGGTTTGTTTGTATGTTTCTCGCCAGTTGAGTCTCTTTTTCGGCCATAACAGCATAAAGAGTATCGCCAGGGAAGCGATAAAAATAGCGGCAATGAGGAATATGCGTTTATTCTTCATCGGGCGGCAGATTTTTCAGGCGATGCCGCCAGTTGGGTAGTTAGCGGAGCAAACAGGCCTGCGTATTGCTGGTAGTGTTGCTGGGTGATGGGTTGGTCGCCGTACCATACCCACTCGTATACGGCAGTGGCCTGAAAAAAAGGCCCACCCAAAGCCGTCGGCCTCAGCTCGGCGAGAAATTCCCTGTTGGTTTTGTCTTTTTTCCAATGGATCAACTGCCGGTGCGCCAGCGTTTGCAAGGCCCACAGATAGTGCAGGCGGATGGCCAGCGCATATTGCCGCTGTTGCAGCGCCTCCTCAATATAGGCTTCAAAAGGAGCCTCCATCACTTCTTCTTCCAGCTTGTCGGGGTCGAGTACCAAACCCCGCATTTTGTCGATTCGCTTATTCGCAGGTATGCGGCTTTTGCCAATAAAGTGGTAAAGTATGAATGCCAGGGCAAGGGCGCCCACCAGAATAATCATTACTTTGGCCACTGCGGGGTTTATTCCGCCCATACCTATATTAGAAGAGCGCCGGTTTCTGGCCGGTTTTATTTTTTCATTAAAATCGAGACCCGCAGTAGCTTTTTTCCAATCCTGCTCGTCAAATCCCGCGTTTTCAAGCGGCGTCGACTCGTAATCGCTTTGAGCAGTTCTTGATTGACTACGGGCAAATACAACGGACAGCAGGATGCAGCCGGCCAACAGCAGCATCTGCCCGGGATAGTGACTTCTTATTTTAATACCAATCGTCATATTCCTTTTGATAAAATGCTTTCGCGCTCCATACCTCGCAGGCGTTTGTTGGCGCCCAGACTTTCAATGCGGGCCTTCAAAGTACGCGCTTCCGCAATTTCCAGCAACGTATAATATTGAAGCGCCATACCGGCAAAAAGTAGCGCCGCCATCCACATCATCAGGAAGATGTAAATATAAGCAAGCGCGACTACTCCGATTTGGTCCATAGTGCTTTGTTCGAAATTGAGTACCCAGCTCAACAAGCTGAAAAAGAACCAACCCAAACCCGTATTCAAAAGCGTGAGCATTAACAATCCCAAAACCAGCATCAGTGAAATAAGCCCTAAGGTGCGAAAGTATTGTCCGCTAAGTAGCCTGAACAATCTCGGTATCGATGCAATGATACCCCCTTTTTCGCGGAAAGCGATATACGTCCACAACATGATAACAGGGAAAAGTCCCCACACCAATAATACGGTGTATCCGTTTTGGGTAAACAAGATGCCCTCGAGCAGAGCGGCGCCCAATGCACAGATGAATATCGACTGCCACCAGTTTTTTTTATCGGAAGCAGCTATCTTTTCTTCTTTGAGTAAGCCGTCGAAAACCCCTACTGCCGTTAAAGTCAGCACGAACCATGCCATAACCGGGGCCAGCCAAGAATTGGATGCCGAAAAAAACTGCCCCATCAGGGTCACCGGGAAAAATATGTCGGAGGGAAAGGTGAAGACCTCATCGGGGGGCTTACCTGCAAATATAAAAATGGCAAAAGTATACAATAGCGCCGCCACAAGAATAGGAGGCAGCAATTTTCCGAAGCGCTTTTTCAGTAGCAAAATGGCATCGGCCAAAATTTCGCCCGAGGGTTTTATTTGGGTAAAATTGAGGTGCAGCAAATCATCGGGCGGTATCCGCGCATCGCGTATGGGCGCATCGAAGCCGATACGCGATTTCATCCAGGGGTACCATACAAAATAGACCAGCACCACCAACAGGCATACGACGATAAAAAAGCCGCGCGCCACATCGGGCAGGCCGGTATGCCGGGTGAGGTATCCTTCGATAAAACCCGCTACCATAAACAGCGGCGCAATGCCTACCATGATCTTGATACCGCGCCGCGCCGACCGCTGAAAAGCCTGCATCCGGGTATACGTGCCGGGAAACAATAATCCCTGCCCCATCGTAATGCCCGCCGCGCCCGCAATAACGATGGCCGAAATTTCAAGCGCGCCGTGCATCCATAAAGTAAGCGCGGATTCCCAAAACAACCCCCTTTCAATGAAGAAATATTGAAATGCGCCCACCATCACGCCGTTATACAACAAAAGGGCTATGCTGCCTATAGAAAAAAATACGCCGAGCACAAAAGTGAGAAACGACACGTATATGTTATTGACCGTGATGCCCAGCGTCATGCCGAATTCGCCGCGCTGCTTGTAAACCCGCATGGGGTCGCCCGAACGAATGTTTTCTTCGGTCATTTGCACGTAGTCGTCGCTCAGGATGACGGCGGCAAAATCGGGGTCCATCGCGCACGACAACATGCCGATGGCCATAGATAAAGCAAATACAAAAAATGATAGCCGAAAAGCCTGGCGGGATTCATACACCAGGTGGGGCAACTCGTCGGTCCAAAAGGTGATCAACCTGTGGCGCTGCGACTTGCGGTTGCGGTAAATGCTCAGAAAAATGCGCTGGGCCAGGCCGTTGAGGTATACGCGGACAGAGCGGTTGGGGTAAAAGGTGCGGGAATACGACAGGTCGTCGGTGACCTGGATGAACAAGTCGTTCAGGTGATCGGGATTTTTGTAGGGGCTTTCTAATACCCGCTCCAATTCCTCCCACTTGGGTTGATTTTGTTCGATGAAACTCGTTTCTCGCATGCCTCGCAGGATTAAGCACGTAAGTTGGGTATTTTTCGCAAAAAATAAGGGCCGATCTTAAATAACGCTATTGTTTTATAAACTCATACCCTCCTTTCACCGCACCCCACACTTGTTGATCTTTGTTGTCATAGCCGCGATCCCAACTTTTGATTCCTGACGCGTCGATATACACTTCGGAAGTGGCATAGCTGGCGCCGCGCAAGTTGCTTTCGCAGCCTTTGCCCTGAGTGCTGCCGCTAAAGCTGCCGGCCTTATTTTTGGTAAGAAAAACGGAACAGCCTTCTTTGAGTTCCAATTGTTCGGGTGTCAGCGCATCAAAACGCTTTATGTCCTGCCAGGCGCCAACATATTTGGATTCCTCAGGAATGAGATATACGCTACCTCTAAAGGTATTAGCATCAATTTGCGCTACCCTGTAAATGCGCTGGCGGTAGGGCTTTTCGAGACGGGCCGTCATGGCCTGTTCGATATACAGCCAATAGCCGGCGGCAGCATTGTTGCGCTCGGGCCAAATGGGAGTCATGTGCAGTGACACGTCGAAAAAAGCGCTGTCCTGCTGTGCTTGAGCCGCAGAGTTGAAAGAGCCGCTCATCAGATCGACCAATCGCAGCAAGTCTCCGTTGCCAGCTGTTGTCCTGCGTGATGTGCCACACCCCCCAAGAGATATAAGCAGTAGCGCTATTGATATCGGTAAAAGAGGTTGTAAGCGTACTGCTGGTAGTAAAGAAATCATGTTCATATCACTTTTATTCCCGTTTTGATTATTTCCTGTGCAAATGGGTTATTCTCTTCAAAATCGGCGGAGTTAAATGTATGTAGTTCAAAAAAGATATATGGTTTTTGAATAGTTATATCAATAAAACGTTTAATGTCTTCAAAGCTAACTCCCTCAAAATCATCTGATACGAGTGCCACATCTATATCTGACCACTCTTTTTGCTCACCTCGCGCATATGAGCCAAACAAGTATACTTCCCGGAGAGGTACACCTTGTTTTTTTACCGCTTCCGCAAATTGGTGAACAATACTTATGACAGGGAGTTGTGCAACCATTTAGCAAAACTAAGAAAATCGCCTATATTTGATTAGACAAATACAAAACAAAACACCGTGAAACCACACACCCTCCTAACTTATACCATCGCCTGTACCATCGCCCTCTGGGGACTTGCCTGCAAAAAGAAAACCGTCGCCGACGCTAATAGGTTCTCCTTTTCGGTCACCTATGCTGCCGACAAAGCCGCCTCCCAACCCTTCGACGGCCGCCTGCTGGTGATGCTCGCCACCAACGACAAGTCAGAGCCGCGATTTCAAATAGAAGACGGCTTGAATACCCAGCTTGCTTTCGGCATCAATGTAGAAGGCTGGAAAGCCGGCGAAATCCGCATACTTGACTCCACAGCCTTTGGGTATCCTTATACAAAACTAAGCGATATACCCCCCGGCGAATACTACGTGCAAGCCCTCTTGCACAAATACGAAACCTTTACCCGTGCCGACGGCCATACTGTAAAGCTACCCATGGATCGCGGCGAAGGCCAGCAGTGGAACCTGGCGCCCGGCAACCTGTACAGCAAACCCGTCAAATTGCGCATCGACCCGGCTTCGCCGCAGCAAATCGAACTGGTCATGGACCAGGAAATCGCCCCCATCGAGCCGCCCAAAGACAGCAAATACGTAAAACACGTGCGCATTCGCAGCAAACTGCTCAGCGACTTCTGGGGCCGCGATATGTACCTGGGCGCCCACGTGCTCCTGCCCGAAGGCTGGGATTCGCACCCCAATGTAAAATACCCCCTCGCCGTGTTTCACGGCCACTTCCCTGCCGACTTCGGCAACTGGCGCACCACGCCCGCCGATACGACCACTCCCTGTGTGTATAGCGAACGGTTTAGCCTCGACTGCTACAACCACATCCAGGAAAAAGAAGCCTATCGCTTTTACCAGTTGTGGACCGGCCCCAATTTCCCCCGGGTGATCGCCATCGAAATCCAGCACGCCAACCCCTATTACGACGACTCTTATGCCGTCAACTCGGCCAACCTGGGGCCTTACGGCGACGCCATCACCCGTGAGCTCATTCCTTATATCGAACAGCAATACCGCGGCATAGGCCAGGGCTGGGCGCGGTTCCTCTACGGCGGTTCTACCGGCGGCTGGGAAGCCCTGGCAGCCCAGGTTTTCTACCCCGACGACTACAACGGCTGCTACGCCGCCTGCCCCGACCCCATCGATTTCAGGGCCTATTGCCTGGTGAATATTTATGAAGATAAAAATGCCTATTTCTACGATAGCGAATTTAAACGCATCGAGCGACCTGCTCATCGCAATTATTTGGGCCAAATTCAAGCCACTACCCGCGAAACCTGCTACCGCGAGCTGACCCTGGGCGACAAAAGCCGCTCCGGACAACAATGGGATATCTGGGAAGCCGTGTATTCTCCCGCCGGCGCCGATGGCTATCCCAAACCCATCTGGAACAAACTGACCGGCGAAATAGACAAAGAAGTGGCCGCCTATTGGCGCGAAAATTACGACCTCGCCTATATCCTCAAACGCGACTGGCCCAGCCTGGGGCCCAAACTGCGCGGTAAAATCCACTTGTATTGCGGCGATATGGACAATTATTACCTCAACAATGCGGTTTACCTGGCGGAAGAAATGCTCGAAGAAACAACCGATCCCCATTATGACGGCGAAGTGGACTACGGCGACCGCGCCGAACACTGTTGGAACGGCGACCATCAGAATCCAATAGCCATCTCACGCCTGCGTTATCACGAAATGTTTATCAAAAAATGGACGGCAGCCGTAAGCCAACGCGCCCCCAAAGGCGCCGACCTCAGATCCTGGCGGTATTAACCCGTTTCTGAACTACTTCGAATTGCCTAAAGAATATTTTTCCAAAACGGCATTCGCAAAAACTTTCTTTTCCCACTGAGGCGAACAAAAGGAATATTTGTATCGCGAGGCCTTCCCGTTTTTCATAACTGCTTGTTTTTCAGTATTTGAAAAACACAGAATATTATCAAAAAAAGTAAATCCAATTTCCTTAAACGAAACAAAGTACATACCTTTGCACCGGCTTTTGAAAACCCTTTATCAATGGTTAGAGTGAATCGCAAAATCGGCTTTGTGTGGGCTATAGCAGCCGGGTTATTGTGGGCGGCAGCGCCTCTATTTGCACAAGAACACGGACAGGAGCAAAACGGGCATACCACCGGAGAAACGCACGAAACCCATAGCGAAGGCCATGGCGAATCGGATGGGTACGACGCGGTGGGCACGGTGATGAACCACATTGCCGATGCCAACGAATTCCACGTGTGGTATAATACGCATATTGCGCTGCCCTGCTTTTTGTACGCACCTGCGCAGGGCTGGTCGTTTTTCTCCTCTGGCAAATTCGAGCACGGCCACAAAGCCATCGACGGCTATGTGCTCAACCACGGACGCGTAAACCGCGTAGCCGACCCCGCTTTCCCCAAAGGCGAAGTACACATCGAGGGTATTACCCACCAGAAAGATACCGTCCTTAAGGCCGGAAAAGAAAAAGTAGTCGACGTTTATTTCGCGACCTACGAAGGCAAATCGTGGCTTCTCGACAAGCCCAGCACGCTCGACGGCGGCTTTTTGGGCGGGGGAATAACCTCGTTTTACGATTTCTCTATCACCAAAAACGTCTTTACGATGTTGCTGGCTGCCGTCTTGCTCGTTTTCTTATTTACGGCAGTAGCCCGCGGGTATCGCCGCAACGAAGGCAAAGCGCCCAGCGGCATCCAGTCGTTTTTCGAGCCGTTTTTTGTGTTTATCCGCGATGAAGTATCCAAACCCATGATCGGCGAAAAGCACTACGAACGCTTCCAGCCTTATATCATGACCTTGTTTTTCTTTATATTGTTCTGCAACCTGCTGGGTTTGGTACCGTTTTTCCCGGGTAGCTCCAACGTAACCGGCAACCTGGCCGTAACGCTCACCCTGGCGGTTTTCACCTTTCTCGTGGTGAGCCTCAACGGCAACAAACACTACTGGGAGCACGTATTCTGGATGCCCGGTATCCCGGCATGGGTAAAAATCATCCTTACGCCGGTAGAAATCCTGGGTTTGTTCCTGCGTCCCTTTTCACTCATGATACGATTGTTTGCCAATATATCGGCCGGGCACATTATCATACTGAGCCTCATCGGTCTTATTTTCCTTTTTGGCAAAAACGGGGAATCTGTAGGCGGAGCCGTAGCAGGCGGTATCATTGGCGGCTTGTTTACTGTTTTTATGAACCTTATTGAATTGCTTGTGGCATTTTTGCAGGCGTTTATCTTCTCTATTCTGACCGCATCTTATATAGGTTCGGCAGTAGAAGATCACCACCACCACGAGCACGAAGAAGCGCATTAATATTTTTTTTACACCAATAAATATCTCACACAATGGGAGCAATTGGAGCTGGAATCGCAGCATTAGGTGCAGGCCTCGGCGTAGGTCTGATCGGTAGCCAGGCTATGGCCGCTATCGCTCGTCAGCCGGAAGCTGCCAACGACATTCGCGCTAACATGATCTTGACCGCAGCCCTCGTGGAAGGCGCCGCGCTGTTCGCTATCGTTGTTGGCCTGTTGGCCGGTTAATGCACCGAAAAATCAGGCCGGGAATGCAGCGGTTGGCTGCCTGCCCGGCCGCCCTTTTTAACCTTTATTATTAAAGACTTGCTATGACCGCGATATTTTTTCTTGCCGACTTCTCTGTAATCAAACCCGATCCGGGTCTGATTCTCTGGACTTCGCTGATTTTCATTTTCCTGTGGTTTTTCCTCGGTAGAATGGCCTTCCGCCCTATTCAGCAAGCCCTCAAGAAAAGGGAACAAGACATCCAAAGCTCGCTGGATGAAGCCAAACACGCCCGCCAGGAAATGTCAAACCTGAAGGCTGAAAACGAAAAACTGCTGGCCGAAGCCCGTGAAGAACGCGCCCGCATGCTGAAAGAAGCCAAAGAAGCCGGCGATAATATAATCAGCAAGGCCAAGGAAAAAGCCAAAGAAGAAGCCGTACTGATTATGGCCAGCGCCAAACAGGAAATCCAAAACCAACGCATGGCGCTTATCACTGATCTGAAAAACCAGATCGGGCTCTTGGCTATCGACGTGGCGGAGAAGGTACTCCGCAAAGAACTCAAACAGGATTCCGAGCAGACCAAGTACATCAATACGCTCGTAGACGAAATTAAACTCAACTAAGCGCCATGTCGGTACAAAGAATCGCATCTCGCTACGCCAAGTCGCTACTCGACCTGGCTGTCGACCAAAATAAACTGGAGCGCGTACTCGAGGATGTACAATCATTCCAGGAAGTATCGAAAATCCGCGATTTTAAGTTGATGATTAAAAGTCCGGTTATCCATGCCGCTAAAAAGGCGGATATCATGACGAAGCTCTTTGGCGATAAATATGATAAACTGACGATGGCTTTTCTGCACATTTTGTGTACCAAAGGCCGCGAAGCTTATCTGCCCGAAATCGCTGTCGAATATATCGATCAATACAAAAAGCTCAAACGGATTTCTGAGGTGAAAATCATTTCAGCCAACCCGCTGAGCGATGCCGCTGTGAAGGCTATTCACGACAAACTGAAGTCGAGCAGCTACACGAATGACAACGTAGAAATCACTACCGAAGTAGACCCCGATCTGATCGGCGGTTTTGTCATTCAGTTTGACGACAAACTCTACGACGCCAGTATTGCCAACAAGCTCAACGACTTGCGCAAGGAGTTTGATGAAAACCTGTACATCTCGCAAATCATGGCCCGATAACCGGGCTTTGAGGCGTTTTTATATGTTGTAAATTCTATTTTAACGATTCAAATATCTTTCGATATGGTAGATGTTAAACCCGATGAAATATCAGCGATACTGAAACAACAGCTATCTGGTTTCAGCTCGGCAGCCGAACTCGAAGAGTACGGCACCGTACTACAGGTGGGCGACGGTATCGCCCGCGTTTACGGCCTCAACAAAGCACAGGCCGGCGAATTGGTGGAGTTTGAATCCGGCGTGCAAGCTATTGTGCTTAACCTCGAAGAGGATAACGTGGGCGTGGTACTCATGGGCGCCAGCGACGGCATCCGCGAAGGCTCGCGCGTACACCGCACCGGCAAAATCGCTTCTATCTCCGTAGGCGAAGGGTATGTGGGTCGCGTAGTGAATCCCCTCGGCCAGCCTATCGACGGCAAAGGCGAGATAACCGGCACGAAATACGAAATGCCCCTCGAACGCAAAGCCCCCGGCGTTATTTTCCGCCAGCCGGTTAGCGAACCGCTCCAAACAGGTATCAAAGCTATCGACGCGATGATCCCCATCGGCCGCGGCCAGCGCGAATTGATTATCGGCGACCGCCAAACGGGTAAAACGGCTATCGCCCTCGATACGATCATTAACCAGCGCGAATTCTACGAGCGCGGCGCCCCGGTTTACTGCATCTACGTAGCTTCAGGCCAAAAAGCGTCTACGGTTGCTCAGGTGGCCCGCACCCTCGAAGAAAACGGCGCCATGGCTTATACTATTATCGTCTCCGCTTCGGCTTCCGACCCGGCGCCGCTGCAGTTCTTCGCGCCTTTCGCCGGCGCCGCTATCGGCGAATTTTTCCGCGATACAGGCCGCCCCGCACTTATCGTGTACGATGACCTCTCCAAGCAAGCCGTAGCCTACCGCGAGGTGTCGCTGCTGTTGCGCCGCCCTCCGGGACGCGAAGCATACCCCGGCGACGTGTTCTACCTCCACTCTCGCCTGCTCGAGCGCGCCGCAAAGGTGATCGCCAATGATGACATCGCCCGCAATATGAACGACCTGCCCGATTCGCTCAAAAATGCCAAAGACAAAGAGGGCAAGCCCCTGGTAAAAGGCGGCGGCTCGCTGACCGCATTGCCCATCATCGAAACCCAGGCCGCCGACGTTTCGGCTTATATCCCGACCAACGTGATCTCTATTACCGACGGTCAGATATTCCTCGAAACCAACCTCTTTAACTCCGGTATCCGCCCCGCTATCAACGTGGGTATCTCGGTATCGAGGGTTGGGGGCAACGCCCAGATCAAGTCGATGAAAAAGGTGTCCGGCACACTCAAACTTGACCAGGCTCAGTACCGCGAATTGGAAGCTTTCGCTAAGTTCGGCTCCGACCTCGACGCTTCTACTACCGCTGTACTTGAAAAAGGCAAACGCAACGTGGAAATCCTGAAGCAGCCGCAGTATTCGCCCGTTTCGGTAGAAAAACAAGTGGCTATTATCTACCTCGGCACCCAGGGCCAGCTGCGCAATGTGCCCGTTGAAAAAGTACGCGAATTCGAGGAGATTTTCCTGCTGAAATTGGAGCAACTTCATCCCGATGTGCTCAATAATTTCAGGGATGGCAAACTCGAAAAAGCAGACCTGCAACTCGTAGAAAAACTGGCCGGAGAATTGTCGGCTCAGTATAAGAAATAATCGTTCTTAAATGTCATCAATCCAATGGCTGGCAGTTTAAAAGAAGTTCGCGAACGCATCAAGTCGGTGCAAAATACGCAGCAGATTACCAAAGCCATGAAAATGGTGTCGGCGGCCAAGCTGCGCCGGGCGCAACAAGCTATTCAGCAAATGCGCCCCTATGCCGACAAGCTCAACCAGATGCTGCGCAATATCCTCTCCAACCTGGAGGGCGATGCCGATACCTCTTTTGGCATGGTTCGCCCCGTGGAGAAGGCTTGTATCGTGGTGGTCACTTCCAGCCGCGGTCTCTGCGGCGCCTTTAATACCAACGTGATCAAATTGGCCGTGCGCGCTATCGACGAAAAGTACAGCCGCGTACGTGCAGCCGGCAATCTTACGATTGTTTGTGTGGGTAAAAAAGGCTACGACTTTTTCCGCCGCCGCTACCGCGATTGTAATGTGGTGGGCGATCACGTCGATCTCAGTACCGACCTCAGCTTCGACAATGTATCTACGGTGGCTCGCTCACTGATGGCAGCTTTTGAAAATAGAGATTTCGACGCTATCGAAGTAGCCTATGGCCGGTTCAAAAATGCCGCCACGCAATTTCCCGAACTCGACCAGTTTCTGCCCGTCGCCAAACAAAAACACGAAGCAGATAGCAAAGCCAAGGCCAATTATATCTTCGAACCCGATATGGCCAGCCTGCTCAACTACCTCGTGCCCAGCATCCTGCAAACGCAGTTTCACAAATATCTGCTCGATACGAATGCTTCTGAGCACGGCGCCCGCATGACGGCAATGGACAAAGCCACGGAAAACGCCGAAGACCTGCTCCGCAACCTGCGCATTAGCTATAACAAAGCCCGCCAGGAATCGATCACTAAGGAAATCCTCGAGATCGTAGGCGGCGCCGCAGCCCTGGAAAATGGGTAATTGATGTGCTAATGTGCTGATGTGCTGATTTGCTAATTTGCTGATATTGATTTTTAATTATTAATTATCAGCACATTAACTCATCAGCACATCAGCACATTAACTTATCAGCACATTAGCACATCAGCATATGTTCATTATCCCCGCCATAGATATTATTGCAGGCAAATGCGTGCGGCTATCGCAGGGTGATTATACCCAGGTGACCGAATACCACGCCGATCCCCTTGAGATAGCAAAGCAATTTGAAGGCGCCGGCCTGCAACGCCTGCACCTCGTTGACCTCGACGGGGCTCGCTCGGCACGCATAGTGAATTACCCCGTGCTGGAACGCATTGCCTCAAATACAAACCTGCATATCGATTTTGGCGGCGGCATCAAATCGGACGATGATGCCCGCATTGCCTTTGAAAGCGGCGCACAGCAAATTACGGGCGGCACTATTGCGGTTACCAATCGCGAGCTTTTCCTGGGCTGGATAAACCGCTATGGCAGCGAGCGCATTATACTTGGCGCCGATGTAAAAGAAGGAAAAGTAGCCATTAGCGGCTGGCAGGAACAAAGCGCCCTCGACCTCGACCCTTTTCTCCGCGATTACCTTCAGCTCGGCGTTCAATACGCCATTTGTACCGATGTTTCCAAAGACGGCCTGTTGCAAGGCAGCGCTATCGAACGATATCAACACCTGCGCAGTACTTTTCCCGATCTCAAGCTTATCGCCAGCGGCGGCGTTAGTAGTATCGCCGAATTAGACCAGTTACATGAGCTCGGGTGTTATGGCGTTATCGTAGGAAAGGCATTGTATGAAGGAAAAATTTTATTGAAAGAATTGAAAATGTGGTGATTTGAGCAAATACCACCACTTTTATGTAGGGAGCCGGCTTTCGACTTTTTTATACCTTTGTATGAAAGCTAAAAGCCATGCTGGATCTAGCCATCATAGAAGACGATCGGTTTATCAGAGAAAGTATTCAGGAATACTTTAATGGCTCAGAAAATATTCGTTGCCAGTTAGCTCTTGAGAGCATAGAGGATTTTTGGGCTAAAATGCCGTTTAAGACCCCCATAGATACTTTGTTATTAGATATTAACCTGCCGGGGATGTCGGGATTGGATGCTATCCGTATGATCAAAGAGAAGTTGCCCGACCTGGAAATCATCATGCTCACCATTCACGATAAGCCGGATTATATTTTTAAAGCCCTGTGCAGCGGGGCTATCGGTTATTTATTAAAAGATACGCCGTTGGATAAAATAGAGGAGGCTCTTCTCACTATACACAGGGGCGGCTCTGCGATGTCACCCAGTATAGCCCGCAAAGTGGTCGAGTATTTTAGTCCTAAAGAAAAATCGCCTGATTCCACCCTCACAACCAGGGAACAACAAATAGTGGAAGGGCTGGTAGCCGGATTGAGTTATAAGCTTATTGCCGATCGCTACTCGATGTCTATTGAAACCGTGCGTTTTCATATAAAAAATATTTATAAAAAACTACATGTCAACAGTAAATCGGAAGTTGTAAGCAAAGCCCTGAAGGGTGAGATTTAGAGCGTATATTTATACAAAAACCTTTCGTTTTAATAAAATTTCAAACCCTTCCTGCGTATTAATATGGATGGTGGCATTGATCCGGTTTGCCCGCATCTCCATATTTCGGAGGCCTTGTCCTTTTAAGGATTCCGGCAGGGTGTTTTTTTCGGTCATTCCGTCGTTGGCGATTTTCATATAAAAAAAGCCGGCTTCGTTTTTTAGTTCGATTTCTACATTTTTGGCATTGGCGTGTTTGACTATATTATTAATAGCTTCTTTATAAATCAGATACAAATTCTGGCGTATTTTCACGTCCATCAGGCTATCCCTTCGCAAAGTATCCGCTTTGAAAAAATACGTCAGCCCTTGAGGGCCGAGCATGGCATGGGCAAAATCTTCCATGCGCTCCAACAACTCACCCACCGAATCATTGCGGCTGTCGATAGTCCATATGACGTCTCGCATAGTGGAAATGGCTACCCGGCTGTTTTCGGCGACCTGGCGCAAGAAGCTTTTATCTTTTTCATCGGCTTTATGCTCTGCCAGTTGCGCCTGCATTGCTATTCGGGTGAGCATACTCCCCACTTCGTCGTGTAGGTCGCTGGCGATTCGGGTGCGCATTTGCTCCATTTCGCGAAGGCGCGCCAAGCGGTAGCGGAATATGCCGTAGCTGAGTCCGAAAATTAAAAAGCCGCAAAGCGTGAAAAACCACCAGGTTTTATAAAAAGCGAGTTCGACGATCACCTGTATACTGCGTATGTCACTCCAAACTCGGTTGCCATCAGCGCCTTTGATTTTCAGGGTATAAGTTCCAGGAGGCAAACCGTTAAAGCGCAAAATTCTTTGGGCGCCTACATCATTCCATTGTTCGTCGATTCCTTCCAGCGTATAGGCATAAGTATTTCGCTCGGGATTGGTAAAATTGTTTAACGCTATCTGTAGTGTAAAAAAGCGATCGCGATAACCCAATCGAATCGTCTTTAGTTGATCCAGGTCGGTATCTTGTATCCATAATTGTTTATTAGCGCCGTCGTCACGCGTATACAGACTTATCAGTATTTTGTTTTGAGATTTTGCCAGTTGTATGTCCTCTGGTTTGAAATAGGTAACGCCGTTGATACCGCCGAAATAAAAAGTACTGTCAGAAGCCTTTAGATACGATTTATTGTTGAACTCCCGGTGAGCTAGTCCGTCAGCTACCGTGAAATTGTCGAAGCGCATCGTGGGCAGATGCAGGCGGCTAAGGCCGTTATCCGAGCTCATCCAAAGATAGTCGCTATAGTCGAGGATGGCGTATATCACATTATTGGGCAAACCTTCATTGGTAGTGAACTGCCGGAAATTGCCGCTTTGGTGGTTCAGGCGAAACAAGCCGCTGCCTTTTGTGCCCAACCAAAATATCGAATCGCTTTGTTCATAAATATATAAAACAGACACGCGTGCATCACCAGGCTTTTGGAGTGAAAAGTGGGCTTTCACCCCTTGATTTCGGTCAATACGAAAAAGCCCTTCCGAAGTGCCCAGCCAAACCTCCCCCCGATTGTTTTTAAAAATATCGTGGGTGATGATTTTTGTGAAATCAAATTTACCGGCAGGATTTTGATAAGGGGTAAAGGTTTCAGTGGTAATATCGAATAATTCTAATCCGGAGCTGGATGAAACCCAAAGAGTGGTTTCGTTTTCTATTTCCAACTCATAAACCTTTTCCTCGCTTGACCGGATATCTCTTTTGGTGTTATTGCGGAGATTGATGCGGTGGACTTTACCCTTACCTTCACCACCAGCCCATATGATGTCGGAATGTACAGGGTCTTTTATTAAAAAATAGGGTACGAAACTGTTCGGCGATTCGATCGAAACATGCTTTTCGCCTTCATTTTTTTTATATTCAAATAACCCGCTGTAAGTGCCGATCAGAATTTTTCCGTCGGCCGTCTCCATAATTTTGCGGCAACTGGTGGCGAAATCGGCGCTTTCGCTTTGAAGAAAAGAATGAAAAAACTGAGGCTTGCGCTGGGTTTTAAATAGCCCGTTTTCCGAGCAAATCCAAATGTTTTGGTCTCTGTCTTTGTATATCTGACCAATCAAACCCACGCGCACTTTATCGAAAAATGGGTTGGAAATATCTCGGATCGTAAGGCTCACCGGATCGTAGAGGGTAAGATAGTTGGGCCAATCAAAAAGCCACAATTCACGGGCATTGGCATAAAAAACCTTTGGAAATGTTCTTCCCCAGTACGCTTTTGGCGTGCAGGTCGATACGCATTCAAATGTGCCGTCTTTAGGCTTAAAGCGATATTGCAATTGATTGCCATGCACTAACAAAACTTGCCCCTGATCGTCGAGGGTTATACTCAGCCAATAGTTTTTGGCTTCCGGGGTTTGTACCACGGGGTAATGGTTGATTTCGCCGTCGGCGTTTATCCATACCAGTTCCCGAAGAAACCTGATCCAGGTGTTTCCCCGTGAATCTCCTACAACTTCAGCATTTACAGGGTTATCGCCCGGTCTGGCGTATTTAGGCCGAATAACCTTTCCCCCAGGCCGGTATTCTTTGTATTGCCTGACTTCTACTCCCTGGGGTATGGGGTGATTAACCCATACGGTGCCATCAGGATGCGCATAACACCGGTAATGGAGATCAAAATTGGAAATAGGATATTGTGCAGTCAATAAGTTTCGGGACTCAAAGGTGCGCGGATTAAACAAGCTGAGACCTTTATTGGTGCCTAACCAGAGTATGCCTTTTTTATCCAGCGTAACGTGGTAAATCGTATTACCGGCAAATTGTATTGCAGTGTCAAGAATATTTCCAAAAACCCGAAATTCGTAACCGTCGAAGCGGTTCACCCCGTCTTCCGTACCCACCCATAAATAACCCGCCTCATCCTGTACGGCGCCGTATACCTTGCGATGAGAAAGGCCGTCCTCAATCCCGTATTGCTTTAGTTGGAAGGGCAAACGCTGCGCTATCAGCGGAACCGCCGTGGCCACACCTATTAACCAACATGCCAAAACTGTTCTCGCAAGCTTTTTCATAAACACATGAAAGTATGTAATTAATTAATAGTCAATATTTTGCACAAGAACCTACCATTTTATGTGGGTTGAAACAGAGCTTGCTCAGGCATATCTTCGCATCAATATTTGTACCCACTTACCGATAGGCTATTTACAACCCTTTTAGTATTTCCAAATTTAAGGCTTCTCATTGATGAATCAGTGTGGGGAGCAAAATTGACGACGTACGGTATGAAAGCATGCCTTTGGCAATAAACTCAAATTATGAAAAACTCTTATGTCATGACCAGATTATTCCTCTTCGCTTTTTGCCTGTTTGCAAGCGCAGGCCTGATTGCACAAAACTATTCGTTGGACTTTGATGGTAGCGACGATCATGTAGTCATTGGCGCTATGCCGGTCTTAAATAACGCAAGTTATCTGACGTTGGAATGTTGGGTCAAATTTGATGCAACCCCGGCAGCAACCGGTGCGATTACAATTATTCATAACTATTATACGCCAGGTAGCTATTCCCGCTGGATGATTGTTAAATCTATCCTGGATGATGAGTTGCATCTTGCAGTTTCTAACAATAGTAATATTAGCAATATTTTTACTACGGATGCTAATCTGGTTGCTGGAATATGGTATCACTTTGCATTGGTTTTTAATGGTACGCAATTGGGGGAAGAGAACAAACTGCGGTTCTATATCAATGGTCTGCAAAAAACTTTATACTTCGGCGCACAATCCAATGGCCCTCTACCCAATACGCTTCCCGGCTCAGGAGGCACGGTTTATTTGGGGAAAACACCTTCCAATGTCGCAGCGCTAGACGGCAAATTAGACGATATGAGGGTCTGGTCTACCGCTCGTACACAAGCCGAGATTCAAAGTTATATGAATACCGAACTCAGCGGTTCAGAATCTGGGCTGGTTGCTTATTATAAATTTGACGAAAATAACCTGAATTGTGATGTAGGCGATTGTAGCAATAATGATTACCACGGCGCCAGACAAGGCGCCGGCGGCAGTAATAATTTGCCCCAATATTCTGACATAATCCCAACACTCACAAATGTACCGTGTGGCACGCCTATTAATTCAACTTACTACCGCGACCTCGACGGCGACGGCTTCGGCAACCCTTTGAATACAACGCAAGCGTGTATCCTGCCCAACGGCTATGTAACCAATGATGACGACTGCGACGACAACGACGCCCTGGAATTCCCTGGCCAGACCTGGTATGCCGACCTGGACGACGACGGCTACGGTAGCGGCGTTACGCAGGTTAGTTGCCTGCGCCCCGGCGGCCACAAAGTAGCGGTCGAGCTTGCCTCGACCACGGGGGATTGCAACGACAACGACGATAACATCAACC
>Ga0209573_1001340_pt1 | contig 39267 bp, 31 predicted proteins | sample TNRBio252014_DNA_FD_185870 | JGI IMG/M metagenome (GOLD analysis project Ga0209573, IMG submission 185870) | Wastewater treatment Type I Accumulibacter community from EBPR Bioreactor in Madison, WI, USA - TNR Reactor_6/25/2014_ DNA (SPAdes)... | ecosystem: Engineered > Bioreactor > EBPR >...
GGATTGGTCGGTGACCTATAACCAAATCAGGCCTCATGAAAATCTGGGGTATTTAGCCCCTATGAACTATGAAACTTTAAACATGGATTTCTACTTTTACCCGGTTGCAGCTTAGGGGAAGCGTACAAGACTACGGCCCGGCAGTATACGTAGCTCATCGCATTGTTAGTTTTAATGGCCAAAATAGCTTTGAGGACTATAAGTTAAGAATAGAAGCAATAATAGAAAGCATTGTAGCTAAACTTGAGCAAGAAATATATGAAAATCCATCATGGGTGATAAATTTTGATCACAATGAAGTTCTTGACGAACTACACAAACTTAAATCAAGCCTTTCATTGGCAGGAAAACCGTTTATTAAACTAAGATTCGTAAACACTGGAAACAGTCAAATATATGACTCTATTGATGGTGGCTATCTTCATACAGAAATCAAGGATGTCAGTGTAGGTTTGACAAAATTCAAACTCCAATTAGATAAGTATTCAGAATTATTAAAAGCTCAAATCGATATTTTATACGCTAGTTTAAGTATAACTTTCAGTAAATTTCTCTACAACAAGGGTGCTTATTTAGATAATGCAAAAAAAACAATAGGTCCGTCGAACATCCATGATTTAAGAAGACTTCTTAGAGAAGGTAACGTTAATGAGTGTATAAAAAAACTGTCAGAATTGTTTTCAAAAAACAGTGTCTTATCAGATATAATACTTATGATAGAAGTAAGGTTTAATGCAAATCGTAATGATAAAAAAATGGGAATTATTAGTTTAGAGGAATTTAAAACCACAGAAAATAGAATCATCCACGCTATAGTCGAGATTCTTAATTCGCAAAAAATATAACATTGATTTTTTATCTTGAGTCAAGCAACCAATGCTCTTTTAATAAATTTCAGAAATTTATTAAATCCACATAAAACACATGATTATTAAGTCCTAAAAAATAAACCCAACAAAAATAAACGATAATTTTCTAAAAATTTATTTCAGGGAAACTGCACTGTAGCAATACTGGAGATATTTGCCACTTGATAATGGCAACGTATTTTTCATAACTTTGATCAAGTTCTCCCAATGGGTTACTTGTATAGTTTTTTATAACGCTATAAGCATTTTCAATAAATTTATCAAGTTCAAATTTGATTGAACCCCCTTTTCGGGCGCTTTTGTCTATTTTTACAAAAGATGCTCCCGTTAATGAAACACTTTTCCAGCAAAATAAAAGTTTATACTTTCGAGAGGTATTGTTTGAACCAGGCATATCCACCCATAAATAGTTGATATTAAACTTAGAGGACAAATCTCTTTCCACTGGCGTGTCTTCCTCTATGTGATACATTTTATAAGCAAATCCAATTAAATCTATATTTGCATCTTGACTTTGTATGATTATTCCATCCGAGCCAATTAGAGGGCCAGCTATTACAAATTCAACAGAAGAATCAATTATTATTGGTCTTTTCATTTTTACAAATGTTTTAGAATTTGAGTTATCATTTTTGTGCAATCGCTGGTTTTAGAGTTTGAGTGTTTAGAATGGCTAACTTCTGTTCTTGGGAATAAAGATTTGAAATCAGAAACATGCTTTTCAAACCATCCAGTCAGCATTTGTCTTTCGTTTTTACTTAGCATTGACCACAAATCATCTTTGTTCAAAAGAAAATAAATCCAAGAAGGAGAATGTTCTTTTGTTTGTAGTCTATCTTTTAAAAGTAATAAGAAATCATCATGCTTATCCATTCTAGCCTGATTAATTTTTCGATCTACACTCGATGAATTATGATCTAAAAGGATTATTAGAATATTAGCTTCGAGAGCTATGTCGTTTTGCAATGACATACTTTGACCACTAGCATCTAATAGTGCAGCATATTTATTTAATTTATTAGAAAAATTAGTTATATATGCACCTGACCCTTGTGTTAAGGTGTTCTGATTCTCATTACGACAAATATTCTCGACTAATGTAGTTTTTCCCACATTTCCTATTCCTAAAATACTTATTCTTTTTAAAAAAGGAAGCTTTGATTTTAAAAAACTCAAAGGTATTTTTTCTCCAGATAAACTTTGTAGTAATTCTGTCCTCCTTACATATATAATATGTGGACCTAAGACTGTAATTGCTACAAAAAATGCAATATATGGCTCGGGCTCGATAAAACCTTCTGAAAAAATCCAATACGTGGCTATTAGTAGTACTACTATATTGACAGTTATAGTAAATCTATTCATATTTATTCTGAGTTATTAAAATCCCACGCTGTATGTGCCTATGCCAAGTCCGGCTTTCCATTCTCCTGATAGTCCAGAAGCGCTAACGATAACAATGAGCTCAACCAAATCATATGCAATGCTCCAATGCTTTGTATTCAGCCTATTTAAGCGTGAATACTCCTCATAAAACCAGGTTTCGGATACAAATATACAATACTCCGACTCTCCTTCCTCCCAGAATCAATTTAATCGAAAAAATACATCATATTAGCAGAAGCCTCATAAAAATCGGCCCGCTGGCGCCGAGGCTCCGCCTCGCGTCTACTATTAAAAGGGTTCCACCCTTACGCTACGCCCCAAACAACACCTTCACCAACCGAAACTTCAGCTCAATATCATCCTTCATCCCCACCGCATTTTCAATACTCGAAATCAGCGATTCCACGGTTCGGAACATGATGAACGAGGTGTAATGCGGGTATTTCTGCTCGATCTCTTTCCACCAACTGATGCGGCCGCGGCCTGTGGTGATCACGAGGATGAAATTGTCGCGGATCCTGCCCGTTTCCGGGTCGGTGAGCACGGGCAGCAGTTCCTGCTCTAAGAAAAGCTGAATGTTACCGCCTTCGGTGTAGGCCGGGTGGCCGGCGTATTTTTCTTCTAAGATGCGTTCGATGTAGGACAGGTGCAACACCAGAAAATGGCAATCCTTAATGGCGTGTTGCTTTTCGTACTCCCAGAGGTTCTGGAAGCCCTCCATGCCGGCCTGACCCGGCGTTTCTTCTTTGTGTACGACCAAGTGCAGCATGTCGCGGTAAATGTCCGTACGCCCCAGGTCTTTGATGCGGTGCCAGATGCGGTTGTCGAACATGCACACTTTGGTGGTCAGCGTTTCAAACAACTCGGCCTGGCGCTCGGAAGGGATATGCCCCAGCGAGATGCCTTTTTCGGCGCGGTAGACGGGATCCACAAAATAGGTTTTCAGGATGCCGTTGCTGCGGTAGCTGATGCGCTCCTGGTCGGTGTCGGAATCCACGCGGTGGGCGTAGCGCAGGTGGGTAGTTTTCACCGGATGGCCATTGCCCTGCAGGTAGTCCATGGTTTCCTGCATGTTGTAGTAATGCAGCGTTTCGGCCTGCGCCGGGTTGTAGACGAACATGCCGTCGTCAATATTGTTGTCTTTTTGCAGCAGCACCACCTGTTTTTCGGCGCCAAGCCACTTTTTCAGCCAGCGGTGGTAGGTTTGCGTGAGGCTGTCTTCGGGGTGGAGTTCTTTCGATTCGAGGATGCGCACCACGCCTTGCCGCCGAACGCTTTCAAACGATTTGGGCGACCTGCCCGGCACACTGACAAAACGGAAACGCCCGATGTTTTCCCAGGCCAAATCGGCGCCTTCGTGATGCCGGTACAAGTTTTCGCCTTTCCAGACGTAAAAGTATTTTTTGATGTAGCCAATTTCGTGGTCGTACTCCTGCTCGAATGTTTCGAGGTAAGCCTTGGCCATCGGCTCAATTTCTGCGGCTTTGCGGCGATCGAAATGGCCATAAAGGGCGCGCGCCTCCCGCAGGTTCAGTTCCATATCGTCGTGCACGCCGCTGTCGCCGGGCAACGGGCAGCTCGCCGGAATGAGCCAGGGGTAATACGCGCGGTCGCGATCCGTATCTTCGTTTTTGCTGCGGCTGGTGCCAGTATCCCCTTTTTGCACGCTGGCAAAACGGTTGTTGAACAACATCGCGGCGCAGATTTTATCCTGGTAGTTGCCGCCCAGCCGGGGCAGAAATTCCCCTTCGGTCGAGTTCATGACGTCGCCGCGCAGCGCGTTGAATTTTCGGGTAATGAGCGGCGACATTTCGCTGTCGCGGCCTTTTTTCAACACCGTTGGCGTCCCTAACCAGATGCCCGTTTTGTACAATTCGTGCGAGCCGGAACCTGGTTTTACCGCAGTTTCCTGGATGGAAATATTCAGTGTCAGGCCATCCGCGTGCATTTGCCGCAGCGCTTCGCCTTTGTAGTGTTTAACGTTGCGGATTTCATTTTCGAGAATCGTCAGGAAGGCGTGTTTGCCCACCAGATCGCCGGGAAAAAACATGCGCACCGACTTGAGTGCTTCCTTCAGCACGGTGTAGTTGGGGCCGGGTTCCACAAAAACACTGCGGTTTTTCAGCGAGGGGTGGTCTTCGTAGTAGAGCTTTTCGCCATCTGGCATGGTTAGGTATTCCGCCTCGCCATTGCTGTTGGAAGCCGCGCGGATGCGGCGCAGGTCTACCGTGGCTAAAATGCCTTCCTTCAGTACTTGTTTCGGATTGCGGTAAGCGCCCCTGCTTCGCGAAGCGGCAGTTTCAGGCGCAAAAATGGTGATTTTCAGATTGATGCGTTCGATGCCTTCTGAGCGGGCGATGGTGCCGAGATAGAGTGGGTTGTTGATGAAGTCGTTCCAAAGTAAGCCATACAGGCCGATAATTTTGCCGCCAAAATGGATGTCGCGGGTAACGCCGCTCCAAAAAGCCCCTTTTTCGAGCATGAACTTAAGCAGCACGTGGATTTCTTTGTCCAAACGGCCCGAATATTGCACCAGCGGGTGTTGACTCACCACGTCGTGCAGGTTTTCGTCTTCGCTCACATTGCGCTCAAAAATCTGGTCTTCGATCCATTCCACCATATCGCGTCGCCAGCCGGCGCCGCTGTCCACTGCTGATAACAACCGCGATTTGTAAGAACCCCAGATGCTGTCGCGTTGGTGCGCACCCTGGCCATAGTATTCAGACCGCAACTGAAAATACCAGTTGAGCGCCACGAGGCTGTGCGCGCTCACGTTGTGCGCATACGAATCTATGAGGATATGGACGATGGCTTGCAGCAAATAACGCTCATAGAACAGGGCAGGCACCTGGCGGCCATATTCTACGCGGCGTTTGTAGTAGTGGAAGTGGTTCTGATAGTATTCGAGGTAGCGCAATTCGCGGAGGATCGGGTTCCTGTTTTTGCGTTCCTGAAAGGCAGGGTCGTTGCTGTACAACAGGATATTGTCTACAATTTCGCGCTTCTGGAAGTTGCCCGATTCGATATCCCAGTCGAGGATGATTTCATCGTAGAGGTTATTGAACTCGCGGATGAGCTTTTTGATGACCGAGATGTCCCTCAGCCCTTGCGGGAATACCTTTCTGGAGTGTTTTCTTTTGTAAATAAAGTGCAATACCCCGTCGAATTCGAGGTATTGGATCAGCGGCAGCGACAGGAATTTATCCGATAAGCGCGTTTCAAAATCAAAGTGCTCGCGCAGAATCCAGTATTCCGCTTCTTTCAGGTTGGCCGGCGTTTGCGGGTCCTGGGGGATGTTTTCGCGCTGTTCTGAAAAGTAATCGTACAAATCGCCCGAAAATTTTATCGGAATATCCTGAATGGAATATTGCCCGGCCTCCAGTTCGTTGAAGGTATTTCGGGTCAGGTAGGTTTCTTCGGTAAAAAATTCCTCGTATTTGAGGTAGTCCCAACTGGCCGCTGTGTTTTTATTGGGAATGCCGAGTTCCAGCAGCCGGCGTTGGGCTTCTACGCCCCCGTAAATGAGTTGCTCCTGTTGCAGGAAAGGGTTAATTTCAACGTCTTGCCCCCGCGGAATCGTCACCATGAACATGGTGTAGTCGCCTTCTTCAATATCGAGTACCCGATGGATGGCTCCGTGCAGACGGTCGAGTAAAAGGTCGTGAAATTCTTCCTGGTTCGCAAAGGATACAATTTCCCTGAGTTTAATTTCCTGCATGATTCCGCTATTTTTTCTGTTCCCAATACTACCCGGCGTGTTGCCGTGCTCAAAATTAGCGAAATTGGCTGGATTGCAAACGGTTGTGCCCAAGGAAAATCACACCGGCAAGCAAGCAGGTTGTTGTAACGGCTTTATATGCTTAGTCAACACAGATATTGTCGCATAGTGCGCACTATCCTTGTAGCGTTTGCGCAAACGTTTATTTTGCGGGTCTTTTTTGTTGTAACAGTCGTAAATATAGCGATTCCAGTCGGCCACTTCGCACAACGACAGAAGGGCTTGGGAGTCGGACGCGCTGTTGGCTAAGCAATTTTGTGCCAGCAGGGCGAAATATTTGCCCAGGTCAATGGAAAAGTAAAGTGCGCCGGAAGCCCTCAATTCTAAGAACAAACGCTCTTCTTCGCGGTGGGTCAGGGTCACGTGGAAAGGGCGTTGCAGGATGGATTTGACCAAATCGGGTTCGCAGGTTTCAGGCGCTGAACGCATATTTTCAAGGTGCAGAAACAAAGGAAGCGTGACGTTGTGGTTGCGGGCATCGCTGAAGGCGTCGCTGGCTGTTTTTTCGGTTGTTTCGTGGTTGAAACGGGAAGGCACTACGTCGGCGTTGTCATTGATGACTTGCTGCATCATGCCATAAAACCAGGCGAATTCCAGCAATTGGTCACGCGCATCACCCGTGTAACCGCTCAATTCCAAAATCATTTCTGTACTCAATACAAACAGGGCGGCTGAAGTGAGCGCAATGCGGCGCAGGTAAGCCCCGGCATAATTGCTGCGTTCCGGATAAAATCGCCGCAGGGTGTCCAGCAGGGGCGCTACCCGATCCGGGTTTGCAAACGCCTCAATTTCAGGGTGTAATTGCATGTTTTTGTACAATCCCTGTTCGTAGCTTTCGTAAGTATTCCACTTTTTTTCAATTTGCTGACCAACGTCTACATATTTGAAAATACGGCGCACTAAGCGGGTAATGACAGCAGCCTGCTCCGGTTCGGTTTCCTGCTCAATGTACTCGTAAAGGTATTCTTTGAGCAGGTTGGCCGAAAGCAGATTCTGGTCAATTTGCCTTTTGTTGCGACAGGTGACGCCCGCCTTACTGTCCAAAATCTGGTTGTGAAAATATTGAATGGAAATAACAACTTCAGTGACAAAAGGAATCACCCGCAGGAACAGGTGCTCGGCTTCACTTTTCAGTTCTATCCCTTCCTGTCGGGCAGAACGCCTGACGCAGGCAAAGACTTCCCCCGCGAAATAGGCCCGCACTGGCTTATCCACAATCTTGCGTTCCAGCAATAAAAAAGTGTGCGCATCGTCGGGCGAGCCAACGTGCAGCTTTTTTAGCTTCGAAAGTTCGTTTTTGAGGTACGTTTCCAAACGAAGCCGATAGGCAGGAATCTCTTTTTTCCCCTTCTTAGGAATTTGCGGGAGATGCCTTGAAACATACTTTGATGCTGTCATGGCCACTCATTTTTTTTCAAAAAAGTGTGTGTGTTCACTCATACCAATTGCGTGTTGCTCCGTCGTCAGTTCCGAAAATATCGTCGGTAACCCTTACCGCATGGCGCTGGGAGGGATGCGCCTGTCGGTACTTTTGTTGTTTAATTTGCAGAATGCTTTAGGCAAAACTGAAGTAAGGAGGAGTGGTTTCTCTTTTTGTACAGTCGTGTATTCGTTTGACAACAAGCCTCAAAAAATATGCCAATTCCGGAATATTTTCTTCGGTACTGAGCAGTAATGAGCAGGTATCATCCAACTCAAAATGAAAGGCCTGCGGTGCAAAGACCGCAGACCTCCCTAAGTACATGAGATTTCAATATTTAAGGTAAAGCTCCGCCTTGTTGAATGGGCCCATTGCTGCATGATCTTTTTTGCGCATGGCAGCATAAGCCAGTGTAATGATAATGAGCATCGAAAAAAGCAAAGTTGCTGTAAGTCGCTGATTTTCAGATCTATTTTGCTTCTTGTCTCTTTTGCTTTCATGGTTGTATGCAGTAGCATACGCGTCGTCATAAACTCCTTGCGTGTGGGCAGGCATTGCCAAAACCCGGCCTTGGTAGCCACGAGGCAACAAATTGCGTTTATTATACGCGATAACCTCTTTGTTTTTTTCCTCATAGTATTCAGACCGGCGTTTTGCATTTCCTTCCACTGTTGTTACCAGCCCGATAGCGGCCAAAGCCACAATCAGAAAGATGAATGCAGTTGCCATGATCTAGAAATTTGTTTCTGAATAGTGTTTCAGTCAAACTCAGTTGCAACCGGTAATGTCCTTCCTATTGAAAAAATAGCGCCAAAAGCTCGGATTTCCCATGCATTCAATTTTTCAATCTATAATTCCCTGATATTATTTGATTAATGAATCGAAAAATCTGTTTGAAAAAAAGCAGCCCTCGAAATTTTCGGAAATTTTTCGGGAATCATCCGGAAAATATTCGGAAAATCGAGGGGGAAAAGGCAAGGGGCAAAGCCTGCTCCGTAAGCGGAGGGGCAAGTTGCCTAATTACTCGTTAAAAGTGGATCATAAACTCGGTAAGATTGGCATCATTATCCAAATGCACTTTTTGGCGCAGGCGATAGCGTTTGTTTTCCACGCCCCGTACGGAAATATTGAGCAGGGGTGCTATTTCTTTCGATGATAAATTCATTTTCAAATAAGCCGCCAGTTTCAGATCGCCGGGAGTGAGGTCGGGAAATTGTGCTTTCAGGCGGTTGAAAAAAGCCTCATGCACCTGATTGAAATTGGTTTCAAATAGCTTCCAGTCTTGTTCGGAAGAAAGATTATCTTCGATCAACCGCTGAAGCTTGCGGTAGTTGGCGGGCGGAAATGCGCCGCCAGCGTTGGATTTGGCCTGGGTTAGCTCCTCTTTGATTTCCATCAGGGTTTCGTTTTTGCGCACGAGGTTCATGGTGGAATTGGCCAATTCCTGGCTTTTCCCAATCACATCCGACTGCAATTTTTCGTTGGCAGCCCGAATGCGTTGTTGCTCCAGTTCCCGTTCTTTTTCCAGCAGCAATTTCCGGCGTTGTTTTTCTAATCGCCGGCGGTGCCAGCCCAGACCGATGGCAAGCAATATACAGAGAAACACCAGCATCAATGCGGCAGCCCACGTCGTTTGGTACCAGCGCGGGCGAATGACAAAAGCGAAAGTCACAACTTCCTCCGAAGCATTGGAACGGGCGCGGAACGTGTAATTTCCAGGCGGCAAATTGGTGAATTCCTTCAGAAAAACTTTTCCCCACGGCGACCAGCCCGGCGAAAACCCTTCCAATTGGTACTGAAAATCAGGAACTTTGGTGTAAATTGGCAATGCAAACCGGAAAATAAAATTATTCTGCCCCGCCGGTAAAGTCAGAAATTCCGTTTCATGGTGCGTAATCAGGAAAGGCGATTGCGAACCTCCGATTTCCACCTCCAGCAACATTGGCGGCGGCGTAGATTGCACAAAATTATTGCGCACCTGATTGCCATCTATCAAAGCATAGCCATCTTCCAGGCAAAAAATATAACTGCCATCGCCCAGCGAAAGGATGCTCTCAAAATCAGGAATCAACGATAAGGGGATGTTGTAAGTACCTTTGAACCGCACCCATTTCACCACATCCGGATACACTTCAAACCACTCGCCCGGAGCAAACGTAAAAGCCCTGCTTGCGCCTTGCAGCAACTCGAATGGTTTCCAGCGACCATCTTTGTCGTAGTGAAAGAGTTTTCCCGCCGAACGGGTAACAAAAGCGCCGTTGAATCTGAAAATATCGGCTTTGAATTCGGAAGGCAGGCCGTCTTTTGCGCCATAAGGGCGGATTTCAGTCCAGTTGTACAAATCCTCTGACAACTTGAGGCGATAAAGCCCTTTATAAGGATTGGCCACCCAAACATTGCCTTCCACATCGAATAACAGGCGTTTCACAGGCTCAATAAAACCTTCGATGCGATGGGAGAACTGCCATCTTCCGTCCGGATTTTTGCGCAGCACAATGACCCCGGTGTACGTGCCTTGCAGCAGGATATCCGAGCGTGTCGGGTGGAGTTGCATGGTCCAGCCACCCGTAATGGAAGATATTTTAGAAGCCTGCTTGCCCTGGATGGCAAACGTGCCTTCATTGTGGCCGCACAGCAGTTGCCCGTCTAAAACCCGAAGTTCCCAGACCTGTCCCTGAGTGCCTTCCAGCAGCCGAAAATCTTCGCCATTGGAAGGCCAGGGTTTGTAAAAAACGCCCTGGTTGGCGCCGATGTAGAGATTGCCTTCAAAAACTGCGGCGGTATAAACGGCGCCGGGTTTGCCTTCCTTGTCGGTATAGTAGACCACCGGAGAATTCAGCTCAATCAAATCTATCCCCTTATCCAACCCCAGCCAGAGATTGCTGGCATGGTCTTCGTACAAGGCCAGCACGGTATTGTTTTGCAGGCCGCTGCTCCGGTTGAGGTGAAACAAAACTTCCCCTTTCGGATCGAGGATAAACACGCCGTTCAGGATGGTACCGAAGGCATAGTTGCCATTGGAAAGCCGGATGCCCTTGTTGATCTGGTTGGTACGGGCAATGCCGTCGAAAACGGCTTTCCAGGTGCTCAGTTCGCCATTGGCATAGCGGAATACGCCGTCGTGTTCTGTGGCGACGAGGTAACTGCCGTCTGCAACCGGCAGAATGCTTTTTACGATCGCCGTGCCCAGACTTTGGGTGCCTTCCTGAAAAATGAATTCATTGCGGGGGGTAAGTTCGTAAATGCCTTTGCCAATGACCTGCACGAGCAGTTTTTCTCCGAGGTCGTGTACAAACATAATGTTGCCCGGCGGGGTAATATCTTCCAATACCTTGGTTTCGGGGTAGTATTTATAAATGATGGCAAAAGATTGGAACAGTACAAAGTCGTTGTGAAGGAAAATGTTCCAGATTTCTTCGCGCTGGGCTTTTTGCAAATCGGCAGTATCGCGCAACAGGCGCCAGAGTTGTTGCTCCTGCCCGCCGGATGCATTTGGTTCAGAATAGCCAAAGGTTCCGAAAGCGCCCCAATATACCCGGCCATCCGGGGCGCAGGCAATTGCTCGCGGCGTGCGGCGGTCAGGGATGGGTTGCACGTCCCATTTGGCGCCGTCAAATTGCATTACCCCGGCAGAATTGGCAAAATACATGCGCCAGTCGTTGTCCTGGCTAATCATCCAGTTTTGGTTTTGCGCCTGGTATTGTGCTTTGGAAAAATTGATGACCCGGGGCGCTTCGCGGGCAAACAGGAAGAGCGGGCTACCTGCGAGGAGCAGGAGGAGCAGTGTGTTTAAGCTTCGATGTTTAATCAGTAGGTTGCGCACCATGAATTGCCGAAAAATCAAAGAATATTTTACTCAATTGGCTTTATCGAATGATTATCGTCCTCCTTTTATCGCGGGAGTTTCGTTATGGGAATTCCCATAACGGAACTCAATATCCGAAACTCATCTTATTGAAAATCAATTATCACCGGAATTTTTTTCTTTCTCCTTTTTACCGCCAATTCGCTGCTGCTGTTTCGCTTCTGCAATCTGCTGCTTATAATTTTCACCCGTAACGACTTTATCCCCCGTACTTTCCTCAAACGCATCTAAAGCTTTGCCCGCAGCAGTGCCACCTTTAAGGGCCGCGTCTTTATTTTGCATGAAGCCCTGAGCATCCGCCTTGGCCGCCTCAATGCGGGTTCCTTCCTCCCCCAGCATGGTAAAGATTAACTCCAGTCCGGTCATGTGGTCGCGCAGGTTTTCGCGGGTTAATCCTTTCAGGTCTTTATATTCGGACGGCGTAAGCCCGAAGGTAGCGCGACTGATTTCCGCGGTCAGGATGGCGAATTCCTGTCCTTCCTGCACGCCCCTGCTTTTCCATTCGTCGGTGAGTTGACCCCGGACGGCAATGGCCTGCATGCGCCGTTCGATCCATTCTTCGCTATAGCCCAGCGCCTGATAGTATTCGCGCGAGCGCTGCGCGGCCAATTCAGGATTTTCAATTTCCTGGATGCGCTCGTAGCCGACTTTGGCAAGCCAGGCTTTGAACGGCTCTGCTTTAGGGGAGGGGATGGACTGGATGATGCGGAACATCATCTCCGTATTAGCAGCATCGGTGGCTCGCATTTTTCCGTCCAGCGATTTCATTTTCAACTTTTCGGTATTTGCGAAAAGTTCAGAATTATGGCTCTCCAATTGCATCCGCGCTCGTAACTCATTCCAATACCGACTGGGTTGAGGACTTTCTGTAAGTACCTCAATCACGTCAATAATCGAAAACCACCATTCTTCCTGGTGCCAGACCCGGCGGATTTCCTTTTCCTGGAAAACGACCATTTTATTTTTTTCCCCGCTCATGGCATAAAAATAATAAGAAAGGGTCGGTTTCCAAAAAAAACGTGTGCAAAATACTTTTAAAACCCCTTAAAGCTCAAATACCCGCCATTATTTTCAATTTCCTGAAACTTAACCCATGCTTTTTCAGCCAATTGGGTGGTTAATCGTTCAAGGTAATAGCTGCCCGCCGCAGGGTCTGCAACATACCCAAGGTGGCTTTCCAACTGGAGCAAATGTTGCACATTGCGCGCAATGCGCCGGTGAAACGGGGTGGCTTCTTCTTCCAGCGATGCGCCCGCAGGCAGTACATACAGCCGATCGGCTCCGCCAAGGATGGCCGACATGGCCTGGGTAGCTGCCCGGATCATGTTGGTGTGGACGTTTTCATCCTGGGATTCTTTGGCAAAGTGAGCAACGATGGGCACCGCCGGCGCGTTGTTGAGGCCATATCCCGACAGCACGTTTGCCCACAATAGATGCAGTGCCCGGATTTTGGCAATCTGTACAAAATAACTGCTGCCAATGTCTACGGCAAACTGCAAGTGCCGGTTCACCAACTCTGGCGCCAGACCTTCTTCGCCCAGCAGGGCTAAATAATCGCTGCCTTTCGCAATGGAAAGCGCCAGTTCGTCGCTCGTTGCTTCTGCACCGGCATAGAACCGGCCAGTATTAATCTGGAGGGGTTTAAACGAAGACCAATCGGCTTCGCAACGGCGGATCAACCCGGCCAACATTGCTATGGGTGGTTCGCTCCAGTCAAAAAACGGGTCAAAATCTAAGGAAGCTTTTATTGCCGCAGGGTTTTTACCTAAGCTGGTTACCCATTCCAGCAGCCGTTCAAAAAGAGCGACCGGGTCTTTATCGGTGTGGTATTCACCAAAATGAAGGGATACATATTCCGGTTCGATGCGGTGCAACAAGCGTTGGAGTTCAGCGCCATCAAATGACTTTTTCAGGGCAAACAGCGGGGCGTTCACGCCGCCCATCAGCGCTTCAATGGCTTCGGTATTGGCTTTCGCCGCATCCGTTACGTCAATGGCCTCGCCCACCTCCCAGTCATTAAAGTGTTTGCCCCCGGTAATAGGCGCGTGGAGGGAATCTCCGTCGTCCGGATGGTAAAAAGGCTCCAAAATAAGGTTGGACTCCAAGTGCCAGAACAGGTCTGAATAAGCCTTCCCTTTCAGGTCTTTGCTGACCTGCTCAATCCACTGCGCTTTGGAAATCTCCGGAAATGCTTCAAAAAGGTATGTTGCTTCGCGATCCATAAAAGACAGTATGTGGCGTTAAAATTACGCAACTGCGCGGATACTTCAACCGGAAAGATTAATTCGGGGTTTTATAAATATAATAAGGTACACAACCCCCTGCCCAACCTAATCACGGAAAGACCCCGTCTTGGCCAAAAAAAATAATGCATGACTGAACGACTGTTTTTTCTTCCGACCCTTTTACTTCTGTTCCTGTTCGCTGCCCCCACGCTTGGCCAATGCGATTTCGATGTGGCGATTGGTATTGAACCGATGGTTGAAGGCAATATTTATTGCCCTGGCGACACCGTAAAACTCAGCGCAGGCGAATTCGATTCCTACCAGTGGTATTATTCCTTCAGCAACACCAATACCGGAGGAATGGCGATTGACGGCGCGACCGGCGAAGTTTATCAGGTGGACATCAGCTTCTGGGGGTTCGCCTATTTTTATGTGGTAGCTACAGAAAACGGCTGTTCAGAGCCCTCTACTGCAGTATTGATTGATTCCTGGGCCTTTCTGCCGCCGGTGGTCGCCTCCGAAGGGGAAAGTGAATTTTGCAACGGCGATTCCACCGAAATTTCGGTTCCGTTTGGCGGATATGTCAATTTTCAATGGTACCAGGATGGCGAACCCATTGCCGGCGCCACGGAATCCAATTATTGGGTCAGGGAATCTGGCACCTATGTCATTTTTGCTTCGCCGGAAGTATGCCCTGAAATCGTGCTCAATTCAGGCGTAGGCCCTACGTTCACGTTTGCTGGACCTCCTGTGCCGGTCATTACGCAACAGGGCAATTCACTCAGCAGCACTTCCGGGCCGAATTACCAGTGGCTCCTGAACGGGCAAAATGTTCCCGGCGCCACCTCCGCCACCTATACGCCTGTGGAGAATGGAACATATACCGTTCGGGTTGCGGATAACAGCGGTTGTGCGGTTTTTTCCGCCCCTTTTCCGTTCACCATTACCAGCATTGATGAAACTTCGCCGCTGGCAACGCTAAAAATTTACCCCACTCCTTCGTGGGCTTCGGTCTGGATTGACCCGGGTAAGTTGACGGTAGAAGCCGTGCGCCTGTTCGACCTGAACGGCAAACTCTGCTTGTCCGCAACAGCGCCCGCCGAAGGGATTTTTTCCCTGAACCTGTATGAAATGCCTTCCGGTATGTACTGGTGCGCCTTGCAAACGAGCCAGGGCGTGATTTACCGGCAAGTGGTGAAGCTGTAATTCGGTGGCTTGGTTTTGATGATTATTCCTTTGCTAACCCATCTCTGTCAGCATCTGAATGTCCAATACCTGAACTAATACGCCCGCACGCTCACAACGCACTCCATTTTTTGGCCGTCGTCCACCCTTAAATTTTTAACCCTCGGCCGTTCCCATTCCAAATAAACCGTATTTTTTTTCCCGGCTTCCAGCGGATAAACCACCTCCTGATCGTCGTATTCCACAATCAGTCGGGTAGCGCTGGCGGGGGTGAGTTCGAGGGCGACAATGGGCAGTGCGTCTTTTTTGACCCGGGTCAGTTCAATTTGCCGGAAAGCCTGGCGCAGGCTGTTGCAGGATAAGCGCGCCAATTGAGGGAGCGCGTCGAAATGTTGCTGCCAATAGGATTGCAGCACCGGCGGGCTGTTGCGGGGGCGGTCGCCGATGAGGGAGCGTTCCACAAATTCGTCCACCACTAAAGCCGGGTGGTTCGCTTCGATCATATCCTGATGAAACCCCTGCCATATCCATGAAAAAATCGTCTCCTGAAAATGCTCTGCGACAAAAGGCGCCACGGATTTAAAAAAAGAATCGTGGTCGAAAAATACCTTGGGCAGACGAGCATGAGGGTTGCGAAAATGCTTCGGCGACATCCACGGCTCAAAAGGCGCATCACAGCTAATTTCGCACTTCGCATTGGGGTGACGAACCGAAACCCGCGCCGCTTTTTCCATCAGCACACTGTCCATCAGGAGTAAGCGGGCAAGGTCGCCTCCGGGTTCGGTGACCCATTGCACCTGCATCGAATCCAGGGGCAGAGGCGATTCCCGAAAAGGCGGCGGCAAAGCGCGCATCAGGCTTTGATAACCGATGAAAGCCCCCAGTTCGTTCCAGTGCGTATCGTTTTTGTGGTAAAGCTGCCCGATGCTTTTTTGGCGGATCATATCGGCCGTCAGGTTGATGACGGGAACCCCGGGCGGATCCGGCAAGGCGCGACTCGAACCGGCGCGATGGTAGCGCGCAGGCAGGAACTCCGGATAAATGCTGGCTTTATTCGGTACAATGACCATGACGTATTGTATGCCCTGAGCTTTTGCCCACGCGGCGCGTTGGGCAATCAGCAGGTTCCATAGTTTATGCTCAATATCCCGGTAGGGACGGATGCCCAGCGATTGCAGCAGTTCGTTCCTGCCCGCCACTTCTTCTTTCAGAAAAAGCCAGCCGGCTCGGCCTTTTTCCACTTTGCGGATGAAGCTGACCTCCAGCGCATCCCATTTCAAACCCGCCAGCCCGGTAACGATTGGATGGTGTTGTGCAGACAAATTGCGGGTAAATTCCAACTCGTAGGCATTGGTGATCCCTGATGGGGCAAATCCGACCCATTTCATTTGTTTGGAAGACCCGCTTTCCGCAAAAACGCGCCAATACAACCAGCCGCCGTATCCGAGCAGGGCAAAAAACAGCAGCAGGAAGAGGGTATGCAAGGTTCGGGTCATGGGATCAAAATCTAAAGTAAATGAACGGATTATACGTGCTGTTCACCAATGTGGAAATGCTGAATGCAAACAGAACAAGAAGCGCCAGCAGTCGCAAACCCTCTACCCAGGCGCCCTGTCCGGACAACCGGCGTTCCAAAACCGGGTAGAGCGGCATGGAAAACATTGCGGCGGCCAACAGCGTCAGTAAAATTTCAGGATCGAAATAGAAAGCCGCGTAGTAGGTCGGAGCAGCGTTCAAGCCCGCCATGGCCTGCAAATATTGCCAGGCGTGCGTGCCATCTTCCGCCCGGAACAGCACCCAGCCAACCAGCACCACAAAAAGCGTATACCCATGCCGCAGAACCACCGGAAGGCGCTGAATCCAGCGATCCAAGCCGGCGCGTTCGAGCGCCAGGAAAAGCCCGTGCAGCAATCCCCAAGCGACAAAATTCCAACTGGCGCCGTGCCACAGGCCGCACAGAAAAAAGACGATTACTAAATTGAAATACGTCCGTCGCGCCGTCACCCGGCTACCGCCCAGCGGGATGTAGAGGTAATCCCGAAACCAGGTAGACAGCGAAATATGCCAGCGCTGCCAGAATTCGCGCACCGATGCCGCAAGGTAGGGGTAGTTGAAATTTTCCAAAAACTGAAATCCCAGCATTTTACCTAAGCCGATCGCCATATCGGAATAGGCAGAGAAATCGAAATAAATCTGAAAAGCATAACACACCACGCCCAGCCAGGCCGCATCAGCACCCAAAGCGCCCACCGGTGCGCCAAACAGTTGGTCGGCGATATACCCCAACGGGTCAGCCAGCAATATCTTTTTTGCCAGCCCAATGATGAACCGTTGCACGCCTTCTGCAAAAGCATCGCGCTGGACGCGGCGTTCCTTCATCTGCGCGGCCACATCCGTATATCGCACAATCGGGCCTGCAATCAGTTGGGGAAACAAGGTAATATAAAGGGCCGTTCGGGCAACTTTTCGCTGCACTTCTGTGTCACCCCGGTAAACGTCCAGCACATAAGAAATGCTTTGAAAAATGAAAAACGAGATACCGATGGGCAAATGAACCTCTGCTATGTACAGGGGCTTGATCGAGCGCGTTTGGAACGCAATATTCAGGTTATCAACAATAAAATTGGCGTATTTAAACACAACCAGGAGGCCGAGATCGAAGGCAATGGTATAAGCCATGCGCCTTTTTTTAGTTTTGGCATCCGGCGCCCGCTCAATCCCAAGCGCTGCAAAATGGTTGACTAAAATGGCGGCAAGCATCACCAAAACAAATGGCCCTTCCCCCCAGGCGTAGAATAAGAGGCTGATAATCAGTAAAAATACATTCCGCCCGCTTGTTGTCCGCAGCAAGGCATGACCAAGCAACACGATTGGCAGTAGAACAAAAAGAAAGGTGGTGGAACTAAAGACCATGTCCGGACTTGGTTAATCGCTGCGAAGATGGGGAATTTGTATCATCCTTCCATCAATGCCGTCAATTGCCGTTGAATATGCTGCCAGCGTTCACGTTTTTCCACTACGAGCGGTGGGGCGGCGCGTTCGGTACAATCAGTCAGGGCGCAGCGCTCGCAGGTTTTGTTCACTTCGCGGAGCTGGATCGCCGGATCGTCGAGGAAGCGGATGCGGCGGCGCAGGTCGTCGCTGATGAGCAGGCCGATGGTGACGCTCACATTGCGGTTGGGCGCCGGATAGCCGGGGCGGGCTAAGGTGATGCAGAGGTATTCGTCAGTGGTGTCAATGTAATGCGAACGCTGGGCGCGCACTAAGCCGTTGACAAAAGTGCCCGCCTGCTGCATGTCGTGCAGGTCGTTGAGCAGCGACACCGATACCCAACGCCGGCAGTAATGCTCGGAAAGTCCGTTGCCGTGAGGTTGATGCAAATGACTGAGGTGTAATTCTTTATCTACTTCAAAAGTGCCGTGCTCCGGATCGTGCAGGAACCGCAGGAAAAAGAGTTTTTCCATCCCAAAATACTTCGGCAGCACATTGGTCAGGCGGTGGTAAAACATTTCCGGCGTGGCCTCGTATTTTTTCATAATGGCCATCAGCGCCTCGCCATCCCAGCGTTCCCGGTTGAAAAAGGCCCGCATATCCGCTACAAATTCTTCAAGCGGGATGTGCAGTGCCACGGAAAAATAAGTGGCTTTGGAATGGCTCAGCACCTCCTCAAACGAGCGCACCCGCAATAGGGAAGACGTATTGGCGCGGTCTTCGAGGTGCAGCAGGTGAAAGCCCAGTTCTTTGCCCAATTGGAAAGATTTTTGAATTGGAGTCAGGGTGCTGTTGAGCAGGAGGCGTTTGCGGCGCGGCACAAAAATGGCGCGTAAGTGTTGCAACTCGGGGTATTGGTCCAATCCGCTTTCTTCGATATGGTAGCCGAATTGGCGCTCCAGCACCTCCTTCAATTGCGCTTGCAAAGCGGTTTGCCCTGAAACTAAGCCGTGTTGTTCGCGAAAGCGCGTTGCAGCCTGTTCGATGTCCTCGAAGTAGTTGTTGTGCAATTCTAAATAGGAACGCAGGGCGCCAAAATAGAAATGCTCCTCGCGCAGCGCGTAATTGCGCGACAATTCGAGCAGGGTAGAAATGAAAGCGCCAACCTTGAGCGGTGCATTGGCGATGATTTCCACAACTTTGACCAATTCGATTCCGAACAGGTCAAGCGGCAGCTCATTCAGAAAATTGGATTGCAGCAATTCGGCAACCGGCTCTAAGTTTTTGCTCAGCATGGGCGAAATCAGTTCTGCTTCCTCCACTTCTAATGCCTGCGCTAATGCCTTGATTTTGTCTTCTTTGGGATACTTTTTCCCCTTTTCGATTTCATTGAGGTAAGAAACCGACATCTGTGTCTGCCTGGACAAATCGGAAAAAGAAAGGCTTTTCCCTTGCCGCAATTGCTTGACTTTCAGGCCCAGTATGATCCGTTCGTATTGTGTTTTTGCGCTCATTCAGCAGCAAAAGTAGGGTATTTTAGCGAATTTTCGCAAAATATCACTACACTCCCAGCAACCGCTTCACAACTTCCCCAACCACTTTTCCATCAGCCTGACCGGCCAATTGTTTGGTGGCGGCGCCCATTACTTTGCCCATATCTTTGACGCCCGTTGCGCCGGTTTCAGCGATGATGTTGCGGACGATGGCTTCAAGTGCTTCCCCATCCAATTGTTTGGGAAGGTAGCGTTCCAGCACTTCTATTTCTTCGCTTTCGATCAGCGCCAGGTCAGCGCGCCCCTGCTGCTCAAAAATGCCCAGGGATTCTCTGCGCTGCTTCACCAATTTTTGCAGCATTTTGATCTCTCTTTCCGGGGTAATCTCATCGCCGCTGCCGTCCGTTTTGGCCAGCAAAATAGCGGCTTTTATGGCTCTGATTCCCCTCAACGCAGCCTGATCTTTGGCCTTCATGGCTTCTTTCAGATCTTGCATGATCCTTTCTTCGAGTGTCATGATTGTTTCCTGTTATAAATGATAAAATTTATATATGAATTTGAAGATTTGAAAATTTGAAGATAGCTTCCATTTTCAAATTTTCAAATTAGCTAATTTTCAAATTGATTTCCTCCGTGCTTCAATCCACTGCGTCACCTGAATAAAATCCTCCAGCGACAGTTGCTCGGGGCGTTGTGTAAAAAAGGGATCCGCCAGTAAAGCATCTTCGGCTAAAAATAGTTTCATGGTATTGCGCAGCATTTTGCGGCGTTGGCTGAATGCTTGTTTCACCACCTGCTTGAACAACTTTTCATTGCAGGGCAGTCCTGCGTTTGCTTTCCGCGTGAGCCGGATGACGCCCGACTGCACTTGCGGCGGCGGCGTAAAACAACTTTTATCCACCGTAAACAGGTATTGTCCTTCATAAAATGCTTGCATCAGCACTGAAATGATCCCGTACGTTTTACTCCCCGGCGGCGCCACGATGCGTTCGGCTACTTCTTTCTGAAACATCCCTGCCATTTCCGGAATCTGATCCTTGTAATCGAGCATCCGAAACAGAATCTGGGATGAGATATTGTAGGGAAAATTGCCAATCAGTCCAAACGTCGCTTCCCCAAAAACATCCTCCAGCGGCAATTTGAGAAAATCCTCTGCAAGGATGCGATCGCCAAGCACAGGATAGTGCTTGTGCAGGTATTCTACCATGTCGCGATCCGCCTCTACAACGGTCAGTTCCGAGGTTTTTTTCAATAGATATTTGGTCAGCATCCCCTTTCCGGGGCCGATTTCCAAGACCTGCTGGTAGGCCGTTCCGGCAAGTTGCAGGCTGTCCGCAATGCGCATGGCGATGTCTTCCCGGTTGAGGAAGTGCTGGCCAAAGGATTTTTTCGCTTTCAAATAAGTAATTGATTAACTTTGCATTTCAACTGCAAAGTTGGAAAAGATTGCGCAGGGATACAAACAATGCGTCAGATATGCGCCTTTTCCGGCAATAAAATATGTCGAAGGAATGGAGAAAATGAAGATAGGGATCAGCATTGGGGACATCAATGGCATTGGTTTAGAGGTTATTTTGAAAACGTTAGCCAGCCCAGGAATATTGAACTTTTGCGTCCCGGTTATTTACGGCTCGTCCAAAGTTGTTTCTTACCACAAAAACATCACTGGCATTGATTTTCAGTATCAACAGATTCGTTCGGCCAACCAGTTGGTAACCGACCGGGTCAACGTGGTCAATTGCTGGCAGGACAACGTAAACATCACGATCGGAAAACCCTCTGAATCTGGTGGTTTATACGCCATCAAGTCGCTGGAAGTCGCGGTTGCCGAATTGAAAGCCGGTATGATAGATGCGTTGGTGACGGCGCCGATCAACAAATACGCCATGCAAATGGCAGGTTTCCCTTTCCCGGGGCATACAGAATACCTGACCCAGGAACTGAGCAACGGCGACAGCCTGATGCTGATGGTGAACGACAAACTGCGCATTGCTTTAGCGACCAACCACTTGCCGATAGACGACGTGGCCGGCGCCATTGATAAAGCCCTGGTGATGCGCAAAATTCAGATGCTGAACGATTCGCTGCGCAAAGATTTCGGAGTCGAACGCCCAACCATCGCCGTGATGGGCCTCAACCCCCACGCAAGCGACAGCGGCGTCATCGGCGATGAAGAAGAAAAATACATTCGGCCTGCCATCGAAGACCTGAAAGTCAAAGGCATCCTCGTAAATGGCCCTTTCCCCGCTGACGGCTTTTTCGGATCGGGGCAGCACGTCAAATACGACGGTATTCTGGCCATGTACCACGATCAGGGGTTGATCCCCTTCAAGTTGTTGTCGTTTGGCAGCGGCGTCAATTATACCGCAGGGTTGTCGGGCGTGCGTACTTCCCCCGATCACGGTACCGCTTATGACATTGCGGGGAAAAATGAAGCCGATCCGTCTTCCTTCCGGCAAGCGCTGTATCAGGCGGTTGATATTTCCAGAAACCGGAAAGATCATGCGGAAATGCACGAAAACCCAATGATCAAAAAACGCAACAGACTAACAGAAGGCGAAGACGAAGTGCTGCCGGAAGAGGCGCAGACGGTTTAGCTGTGGTTATCGGTTATTAGTTACTGGTTATTTGTGGGATAGGGAATGTTTGAAGTAATGGAATCGCTATCATTTTACGTCCCTTACCAATAACTAATAACAACTAACCAATAACTATTACGCGACGTCAGAACAGACCAATAACCAATAACAACTAACCAGTAACCAACACACGATGCCCGTTGTAACACTGACAACCGACTTTGGCTGGCAGGATCATTACCTCCCCACGATTAAGGGCGCCATTTTGAGCAAAAATGACCGCCTCAATCTGGTTGACATTACGCACCAGGTGAAGCCTTATGACATCGTACAGGCTGCCTTTATTTTTAAAAATGCCTGGCATAGTTTTCCTACAGGAACGATTCACCTGATTAGTGTGAATGATTACGCGGGCGACGCCGGCTTTGTGGCCATTCGCTACGAAGGTCACTTTTTCATTGGCCCTGATAACGGGGTCTTTTCCCTGATTTTCCCGGAAACGCCCAAAGACGTTTACCGCCTCGAAGCGCCTTCTTCCACGCCTTTCCCACTCAAAGAAATATACGCAGCGGCGGTCGGACACATCGCCAACGGCTTCCCGTTCAATGAAATTGGCTTCCCGGCGGAGCGCATGGTGCAGCGGATCACGTTCCAGCCGGTGATTGCGCCTTCGCAGATCAAAGGTTCGGTCATTTATGTAGACAACTACGAAAACGTCATCGTCAACATCACCCGGGAGCGCTTTGAACAGGTCGGTCGTAACCGGCCATTTTCGCTCTATTTCAAGCGCAACGACCCCATCACGCGCCTGAGTACCCATTACAACGATGTCGCCATTGGCGAAACGCTTTGCCTGTTCAACTCGGTAGACTACCTTGAAATCGCCGTGAATATGGGTAAAGCAGCCAGCTTGTTGGGCTTGTCGGTGGAAGAAGGCGTTCAGATTGATTTTTATACCAATACGCCGGAATGATCAAACGCATTGTCAAGCTGACCCTCCGGGAAGATGCTGCTGCAGATTTTGTAGCGATCTTTGAAGCGTCGAAAGCCACGATCCGGAGCTTTAAAGGATGCCGGCACGTAGAACTCTGGCGGCAGTGCGACACGAGCGCCGTATTTTTTACGTACAGTGTTTGGGCTGCACCGGAATATTTGGAAGCTTACCGCCAATCGGAGTTTTTCCGACTCACCTGGAGCAAAACGAAAGCACTTTTTGCCGCCAAGGCAGAAGCCTGGAGCGTGGACGTTGTGGATCAGGGCTGATCTGCTAATCTAATCGTCTTCTCCTAACCACGCGGCTTCCAGTTCCGGGTGTTCCCTTAAAAAATTCCGATAGCTCTGGCCGCTGGCAATGAAGAAGATGCGCTTGCCGAAGGTGCCGGCTACTTTGAAGTGGATGTTGACAATTTTGATCAACACCAAGTTATTTTCACTGATTTTTGCAACACCCGCGAACGGATATTTCCGGTGCCGGAAATAGTCGGTAATGTAGAAAAAATCCTCCCCGGTTTCTACCCGTTTGAGGCGCCACAACGTCAATGCGATTGCAGCAACGCCGCCCGCGTAAAACAAAAAGGTTCCCCAACGCATGGCGCTGCCGGGAATATTGCCGTAGAATTCGTGATTGTAGGCAAAAACAACCACCGTGAATGCCCCAAAAAAGACCACCCAAAAAATGGGAAGAAAAAATTTGAAGAACAAAGTAAGATTGCTGGATATGCGATGCGTTTTCATGCGCGGTCCTTTCATGTTTGAGCGGCAAAGCTAAGAAGAATGGCGGATTATGGATAACTCAACAATGATCAGGGCTAATACGCCGTCAACCGCTCCAACTGTTGCTTAAACCGCTCTGCCGGCATAAACAACTGCTCCAAAGGCGCAGCAAACGGAATGGGCATGTCCAAACCCGCAGCGCGCAGCACGGGTGCGTCCAAATCCTCGAACAAGTTTTCGGAAATATAAGCCGCAATCTCCCCGCCGATGCCGCCATACAGCGTGTCTTCGTGCAGGATGATGACTTTGCCGGTCTTTTTCACCGTTGTGATAATGGCCTCGTAATCGAGCGGCAGCAGGGTGCGCAGGTCGAGGATATCCGCATCCACGCCCATTTCTGCTGTAATTTTTTTCGCCCAGTGCACGCCCATGCCGTAAGTGATGACCGACACTGCGTTGCCTTCCTGCTCCAGCCGGGCTTTACCGATTTCCACGGTGTAATAATCGTCCGGGATGGATTCGGTGAGGCTGCGGTACAGCCCTTTGTGTTCAAAATAAATGACCGGATTCGGATCTTCAAAACTGGCCAACAGCAGACCCTTAGCGTCGTAAGGATTGGACGGATAAACCACTTTCAGGCCCGGCGTGTGAGCAAACCACGCCTCATTACTCTGCGAATGGAACGGCCCGGCGCTCATGCCGCCGCCCGCAGGCATCCGCACGACCACGTCGGCGTTTTGTCCCCAGCGGTAGTAGAGCTTCGCTAAGTTGTTGACAATCTGGTTGAACGCGCAGGAAACAAAATCCGCGAACTGCATTTCCACCATCGCTTTGTGGCCTTTGAGGCTCAGGCCCAATCCGATACCGACAATGGCGCTTTCGCAAATGGGCGTATTGCGCACCCGTTCGTTGCCGAATTGTGCAACAAAGCCTTCTGTAATTTTGAACACGCCGCCGTATTCGGCAATATCCTGACCCATCAACACTAAGTTGTCGTGCTTTTCCATCGCTTGCCGCAAACCGTCGGATACGGCGTCAATGAAGCGTTTTTCGCTTTTTGCGGGCGTAGCAGGCGCGACAACCTGCTGGTTATAAGGCGCATAGACATCTGCCAATTCCTGTGCTTCGCTCGATTGGATGGTCGGTTCTTCAAATGCAATGGCCAAACCGGCTTCAATTTCCTGCCGGATTTCCTGGCGCATGGCTTCGATTTTTGCGTCGCTGAGCACACCCGTTTGCAACAGGTAGTTTTCGTAATTGCTGAGCGGGTCTTTGGCCGCCCAAAAATCCATCAGTTCCTGCGGCACGTATTTTGTTCCCGATGCTTCTTCGTGGCCGCGCATCCGGAACGTGCGGCATTCCACCAAAACCGGTTCGGGATTTTCGCGCAATTCCGCCGCCAACTGGCTGAAGGTACGGTAGACTTCAAGGATGTTGTTGCCGTCTATAATCACTGAGCGCATCCCGTATCCGATGCCGCGGTCGGCCAGGTTTTCACAGCGGTATTGTTCCTGCGTGGGCGTAGACAGGCCGTAGCCGTTGTTTTCGATCACAAAAATGACTGGCAACTGCCAGACTGCCGCCACGTTGAGCGCTTCGTGGAAATCGCCTTCGCTGGTGCCACCCTCGCCGGTGAACGCCACCGAAACCCGGCCTTCGTGTTGCAGCTTGTGCGCCAGCGCCACCCCGCCTGCCAGCGCCAATTGCGGCCCCAGGTGCGAGATCATGCCCACGATGTGGTGTTCCATGGTTCCAAAGTGGAAAGAGCGGTCGCGGCCTTTGGTGAAGCCCGACGCCTTGCCTTGCCATTGGCAAAACAGGCGATCCAGCGGGATGTCGCGGGAAGTGAATACGCCGAGGTTGCGGTGCAGGGTAAAAATGAATTCGTCGGGCAGCAACGCGCAGGTGACGCCCACTGAAATGGCCTCCTGCCCGATGCCGGAGAACCATTTGCTCACGCGCCCCTGCCGCAGCAGGATGAGCATTTTATCTTCTATCATCCGCGGTTTCAGCAGCCGCTGATAGAGGGACAGCAGGGTTTCTTCAGTCAGGTCGCCGCGCTCAAAAGCGATGGCGGGTGCGATGGTTGTTGCGTTCATGGTCAAGGCTTTGGAAAAACGCTGCGAAGGTATGGAAATGGCGGGAAATTTGGGTTGGGGAATTTTTGAGGGGATGGTAAAATGGGTTAGGTGGAGCTTCTAGCGAGCGGGCGGAGCCCGGAAAATAGAACACGCGAGGCGGAGCCATCGCGCGAGCGGAGTCTGTCCATTTAGCTGGGTATCTGTCTTTAGAGTTCGAGAGCAAGGCATGTTTGACCCCAAAAACGGGAGTTTACTCGCGTAAATGACCGATTTTGGGGTCAAACATAACGCAGCTATCGGACTATAAAGACAGATACTACTTATACCCCTCCTTCAACAAAAACACCGACATTAGCACCACCGGCAAATAATGAAGGATAGCCAGCATAATACCATTCCGGATATGAACCGGTTGCATCTGGCCTTTGGCGCCCAGCAAGATGCAATCTAAGATCACCTTGCCGGCAATGTACCCGCCCCAGAGCAGGAATCCCGAGCAAACAACCAGGTTGACGGTTCGTAGAAAATCAGGAAACGGCGCATCGTTAAGGTGAAAATACAGGTAAATGCCGATGTACAGGCATAAGAAAATATAGTTGAGGAAATTCATGACGGGTTCATTTTTATAGAAGGGAACAGCGGATTAATTCCACCTTGCGTTTTTGCCGCTTAGGATAACGACAACTAACCACAGGAGGTAGGGCAGGGCCAGCACCAGCGGTGTGCAGACGATACTCATGGCTGCTTTTGGATGCCCGTGATTTTTGAAATACAGGCTGCCGCAAATGACAAACAGCATGGCCGCAAACAGCGCCACCCAAAGCCAGATGTATTTGGAATTCGGTGCAGCGTAGCGACCAAAAACGCCCGTGATGAACTCCCGGTGGCCCAAAAGGGCGATGAGCACATCCAGCAGCCAGATGACCCAGAAGAAGACGAGTGTGGTTTTGGACATTGTGGTTGGTTTTTTTATGCTGCCCTGAAATTGGAAAAAAATAAACGGGAATTGAAACGATTGCTATAACAATGTGAGGAGCGCGGCAAATTCGCGTTCCCGGATTCGTTCATCGAGAACCGGATGGGGCAATCCGGTCTTAGGCAGGCCATTGATGTTGAAGCGTTCGCTGAGCAGGCAGGAGACTTCATAAATCACTTTTATTTGCTGGAACCGGAGGCTTTCTTTTAATGCTGCTTTGGCTTCCTCCACATGATCGGTGGCGGCATAAATGTGGGTGCGGAAGACCTGATCTAATGGCGTGTTTTCATCGTTGTTCAAATCTTCTAAAAGGGCTTTGAATTCTTTGGTTTGCAGTTTAAGGTACTTCAGCGTCTTTTTATAAACTATCCGATGTTGATAGAAAGGACAATTAGCTAAACCAGCCTGGGTTAATGCCTGAGCTTGATCCCAGTCACCGGATTTTATCAGATTTTTGATATGAAGATGGTGCCAGTAATAATCATTTTCTGATTGAGGTTTTTTTGGAAAAGGTAAGTTCTCGGGAAGAGGTTGGTTTAGGGTTAAGGCAATGTTGTTCAGAGCATGTAGCGCATACTGATTAAACGGATGTTTAGATAAAATATGTTCGTACTCCATTTTTGCTTCAGCAAGATTGCCTTCTGTTTTTAAAATTTCGGCGTACCCGTTTTGCGCAACAACATCATTTGGAAACTGTTGCTTGATGCGCAGGTACTCCGCTTTTGCTTCGGAAAGATTGCCTTCCGTTTTTAAAATTTCGGCATACCCAGTTTGGGCAATAACATTATTTGGAAACTGTTGGTTGATGCGTAGGTACTCCACTTTTGCTTCGGAAAGATTGCCTTCTGCTTTTAAAATTTCTGCATATCCTTTTTGTGCAACAGCATTGCCCTTAAACTGTTGATTGATACGCAAATATTCCGTTTTTGCTTCGAAGAGATTACCTCCTGCTTTTAAAATTTCTGCGTACCCGGTTTGGGCCACAACATCATTTGGGAATTGTTGCTTGATGCCTAAGTACGCTGCTTTTGCCTCAGCAAGATTGCCTTCGGCTTTCAAAATTTCTGCGTATCCAGTCTGCGCAAAAACATCATTTGGGAATTGTTGCTTGATGCCTAAGTACGCTGCTTTTGCCTCAGCAAGATTGCCTTCGGCTTTCAAAATTTCTGCGTATCCGTTTTGGGCAACAACGTCATTTGGAAAATGTTGCCTGATACGCAGGTATTCGGCTTTTGCATCTGCAAGATTACCTTCCGCTTTCAAAATTTCTGCATACCCTTTTTGTGCAACAGCATCATTTGGGAATTGTTGCTTGATACGTAAGTACTCCATTTTTGCCTCAGCAATGTTGCCTTCCGCTTTCAATAATTCAGCTGTTTGAGTATATACAACAACATCTTGAGGATTTAAAAGCTTAGCATAAGCAAGGAATCTCCAAGAAATAGAGGTTGCGCCAATTTCCAATACAGCATGAGCAATATTGCAGAGCGACATACAAATATGTCGCGGGTCGCTATATTTAAATTGGAGCTTCAAAAGGTGAGTGAGGTATTCATCTATTCGCCCAGGTCTATTCGATAAAATGCTGTCAACGATGTTATCGCTATAATTGCGCACTTTGGCTTGCAAGACTTTAGTATCTGTTTGTATGACTTGATCCTTTACTCTCCCGAAACCCTCTCCTCCTCCTTTTTTTCGGATAAGTTTTTCCCGGTCTTTTCTGGAGCGCTTGGTTGTTCTTGCTTTGTGGTATTGCTCCATGTATTCCTCAATCATCAATACGATTGGGTCTTGTGGTTCGCTTATTTCCTCGGCTACCGGCGCACTTTCTTTAAAAACCACGCCAAAAAAAGCTTCCAGTTCCCCGCCCATGTCTGCGAAAAGCTTAGCATCGTGCAACAAGTGCTGCTGTTGAAGCAATTTTGTTGCCTGGATTACGGCTTTATCCCACGCCAACCGCTCTTTGTTTGCTAAGCTTAAAGTAAATTGTTTGGCAACCCCACGATCCGTAAGCAGGGCATAAGCGGCATCAAAATCGGCTAAAGATGAAAAATACGACATCCCGCCTTTCTGCCAAAGGGTATAAAATGAAGCAATGCTTTCGGCAGCAACATTTAATTGGGTGTAAAGGCTGGCAGCTTTTTTTGCATGTTGAGCCTGGCAGATTTGTAAAGCCTGCTCCGGGTGGAAAGTGGCTGGAACAATCGTGCTGAACAGCCGATTTTCTACAAATTCCAACACCGATTTTGAGGAGAGGTATGCTTCCAATAAATCTGCAATATCCGCTTTTAAGGTTGCTTCTGTGATGGATTCATCCATCAGTTGCAGGGCCAACGTGAGCGCCTCCTGCTTTTTGGTTTCAGCTTTGAGCAGCTTCTTTAAGTCAGGCAGGCGTTGTTCGCCTTCGAGGTGGCGTATTTCCGGAGTAATCAAGGCAAAACTGTTGCGATCCAACGGATGCCACGCCCTGATTTTGTCATTTGCGTCCATAAGAAACCACTGACCTTCCCGTTGAAAGACCGCTTGCCCTATGTTTCCGAGTATGTAAGCCTGGCTGATCACTTTCCTGCTGCTATGGTTGTGCTTTGCTTTTGCAAGTTATTCTGAAGAATACGAAATTGCAATGTATCGTATCGGTTAATACTCGCTTTTTTATGCAAAGTTACTTTTTCAAGGTTCAATTTGGTGATGTTTCCCCAAATATGCAATTCGATGAAATCATCATCATAATCTTTGTCGTCGCTTTTTAAAATCAATCTCGCGAAATCGGGTAGCGATTTCATTTCCGCTACCGCTATGCTGTGCTTTATCAATACAACAACCGCTCGTTCTCTCCAGGTTCCGCAATGGCCGGAAGGAATGATCTTATTTGGCTTCCAGCCTGATTCTATCAATTCATTGTAAAGCGGAAAAGTGTCTTTTTCAAAGACGGTTGTTCTGCGTGCGATCTGCTGTGTTTTCAACACAACGGAAACATCGCCATAAAAACTTACCCCATTGTCGTCGAGACTCAAGGCGGCATAGACCACATCTTTGCCGGAAACTCCGTAAAGCACGCCTTCAATCACGCACTGGAAAATTTCTTCATTGAAGGCTCTTGCGTAAATTTTACCCTGCTCTACGCCTCTTTGATAAGACAAGTAAGCGTCACTTTCGTTGACTACCTTAAAAAGAATCTCTAACGGCATGTTGATGACCGCCTGCCCTTTTTGTTCCACGGCCTCCTCAAGTCGCTGAACTTCCGCTAATTTATCTCTTTTGCTAACTTCTTTAAGAACAGCGGCGTATCTTTTTTTTAAGCCTTCCTGGAAATAAATATCCGAAACGATGTTCACGTTCACCGCCCCCAGCGATTCCCCGCAAGCTCTACAGGTGCGCGCATGGCGTAGATTGGGGGTTTGACAGTCTTTGCAGGTTAGGTTGGTCAACTCCATTTCAATTCCGGTTAAATAGGGCGGATAAGCGCGGGGCAATCGTGCGAAATCCTGCATTGAAAAAATGCACCACAGACCTGCAAAGATAAGCCAAATACCCACTTTGTCAATGCTTTATTCAAAGAGCTTGTTCGGGAAATCCCGAACAAGCTCTTTAAATTACATTTACCCGAAAAAGGAAAAACCTGTACCGCAATAGCAAGATTCAAAGAGAATCACCGATAATGCTACTTCAAATAACTCTCTTCAAAAAACGCCTTATACCCATCCAGATTTTCTTCCGTCAGCAATTGGCGGTAGTTGTTTTGGCCGACGGCAAAGACTTCGAAAGCCGTAGCAGCCGGAATAAATTTATTGCTGTTCAATTTCACGCCATTGTAGTACTTCATGGCATCCACTTTGTTGTTGAAGCGCCGCAAAACGAGTACAGGAATATTTTTATCCTTGCCCAGGAACATATTGGAGATGCGCAATTTGTCCAACTTATGAAACTCCTGATTGTAGTCCGACACGATCGTTTTGTTGGTCTCCATACTGGTACTCGCATCTTTGAACACGACGAGGATGTAGTGCGGTTCGTTTTCTTCGGGTTTGTATTTGGAAGCGACTAAAGGAATATCATCCGCCCCGCCCGGCAGCTTAGCACCACCGGCAGCACCGAGCAAACGCAGAATTTCTTTGGCGCGCCGCTGTTCGTCGGTATCCGGGTAAGTCGCAATGACCTTTTGCAACTCGCCTACATAGGCATCTTTGCCGCGCAGGTTGCCGGCGCACATGGCCATCAACAGCGCGTATTTAGGCTTCAGCGGGTGTTTGCCCATCAGCGAAGCGAGCGCTTTTTCACTGCGCGTGTAGGCGTCTTCATACTGCCCTTTGGTGAAATTGCCGTAAATTTCATCGTACTGCAAGTTCAGTTGAAGTTCTTCGTTCAGATATTTCGACGCAAATGACGGGTCTTTCAGAATGCGCGCGTAGTTCGAACTCGGGTAGCGCTCGATGATTTTGTCAAAATAATACCGAGCTTTGGTATCATTGTCCATATCCGTATAACACAAGTAGAGATAATACCAGGCATCTAATTCATAATTGCTGTTGGGGTAGCGGGTGCTGAGTTCTTCCAGCACGGCAACCGCTTTTTCATAATTCTGGAGCCGGTCGCGGTAAAGCGTCCCAAGCTTGAACATGGCTTCGCGGATTTTAATGTTGGCTTCGTTTTTCTGAGCTTCCGTTTTGGGAATACCGGTCAGCAGCTTATCTACTTCCTCTTCGGTCAGCGGGGCGTTGGAACTGGTCTCCGCCACGGCCGCTCCTTCTTCTATGAATTCGGAGGAAATCCGGCGATTGGAGCGCCGCCAGTTATCTTCCAATTTGCGATCGCTGCCCCACTTGGTTTCAAAATCGCGTTTTCCGCGTTTGAGCGAGCGGTCGTCGTACGCAAAAAAGCTGCTTTCCTTTTGAAGCGCGGGTTGCTGCAACCCGGCAACCGCCGGTTTGGCTCCCGGACCACCCTGATCTGGTTGGGCAAATGCGGCAGCCGCAGCATTCCGGCGGGCGGCGTCCTGTTCTTCCCGCAGTTTGTTTGCCAACGCGCGCTTTTCTTCCTCACTCATCGAAGCCAAGCGCAAAAGGCTGTCCTGCAACGCAATAATCTGGATATTTTCCGCAATATCAGTAAGGCTATTGCTCAGTTTCGTCACTTTGTCGAAGCGTTCATCCGTAGAAGCCATCACCTGTAACGTGCTGTCGAAATAGGCTTTAGCAGGCACATAGTTCTCGACTTCATAATACAGGTTCGCTAATTTTAAATAAGACTCCGCTTTTTGGGCGCGGTTTTGCCGACTGCTTTTCAGCGACTGGGTCAGGTTTGCAATAGCTGCTTCGCGGTTGCCTTCCTTCAGGTCAATTTCTGCGAGCGCGTAGTAAATTTGATCCAAATAATCGGCATTTTTCGGATCCTTCAGTAGCTTTTCAAGGCTGGCACGGGCTTCCGTCGCGTTGCCTTTTCCGCTCAACCAGGAATTCTGAGCCATATTCAGGCGGCTGCTGAACGCCATTTCGTAGTCATTCGTGAATTTGAGCGAGCGCTCGAAAGCTGCGTACGCCCCTTCGCCATTGCCCAAACGCTGGAAAAGTTGCCCGAGGATATACGCAAAACGCGCCTTGGTTTCTTTATCGGAAGTCAACTCGATGGCTTTTTCCAAATGCCCGGTTGCCACGCCATAAGCCTTGCGCTTGATGTGCAGGTAGGCCGCCACGCCGCCCAAGGCTGCGCGAACGTCATTGAAAGTTTCCGGGTTATTGTCCAACTGGGTCAGGATACGCTGGGCGCCGTCGAAGTTGTCGCGTTCGACATACGTCTTGGCTAACCAAAGCTGGGCTTCCTGGTAGGCTGGTCGGTGTTTGAGGAAATAATTGTCGGGGTCGCCGTCGGTAGGCGTGTCGTCGCCAAGGGCAATCAGTTCGGGCGCTTTAGTAGCCGGTGCAACGGGTTCTACCGGAGTCGGGGTTTCCGTTTTTGGTTCATCAGACGAAGTGATCGTGGTTTTGGGCGGAGTTTTTTTGCCTTTAGAGCTGCTGCTCTTTTTCTTTTTGTTCTTTTTGGCCTGGCGGTTGGCTTCTTTGCGCTTTTTAGCCTGTTCTTTGGCCTTGTCTATTTTTTCTTTTTTAGCTTCTTTGGGCGTGCTTTTGGCCTTGCTGCCGCTGCTGTTGCTTTTTGAGGCAGTAGCCGAACTACCTTTTTTTACTTTTTTGCTTTTTTTCTTCAATTTTTCCGGGCTGTATTCATCCAGCAGGTAGCGCAGGGTAGATTCGGCTGATTCGTAATCTTTTTTCAAAAACTGGGCTTTCCCAACCAGCAGGTAGCAATCGTCTGTCCACTGGCTGTAGCGGTGCAGGCTGACTACCGTGGCTACTTTTTCCACAGCCAGATCCAAATCGGCAGCGGCTGCCTGCGGGTTGCTTGCCGCAATGTAAGGGTATACCTCCAGCAACTGATTGTAGTTATCCTGATGCTGATCGGCAAGACTGAGTATACTGGCTTCAACCAGCTCATTGGCGTTAAAATAGCCGTTATAGTGAGCAGTCGTATTGTGATACAATTTTCCGATGCCGGAAAGTTCGCCTTTGCGCTTCTGTGTGGTGCAGGCCGTTATGAGGATAATTGCCAACAAAACCCAACCTGCTTTATATGCCTGTTTCAAAACTATAAGGATTTAAAATTCGTTAAAAATGAGCCTGATCTGAGCAAATCCATTGGGGAGACTTAATTTTGCACGGTTTTGCACGCGATCTTCGCCTTCGGCGCACAAAATTATGGCAATATCGCAAGACTACAAACCGAAGAGCGGTATCGAATAGTATATAAAACAAGCTAATTAACGAGAAAATGGACGGTGAACAGTCGAAATCACGCTGGGAAATAATCAAAGAGCGGCTAAAACACAGTTATCGCTTTGTCATCATGACCGGCGATACCTTTGAAGAAGTGCGCGCCTATCGCCTCACTTTGCTCAACGCTTACGTTTTTGTCACCAGCGTTCTGGTGGTCGTAACCGTCGCGGTGGTTTCACTCATTGCGTTTACGCCTTTGCGCAAATATGTGCCGGGCTACGGCAGTGTGCCCGAAGATACGGCGATTCTGGGCCTTTACAGCGAATTGGAGGACATGGAAAAAGAACTCGACGCCTACCGCAGCTATTCTGAAAACTTCCGGAAGATGCTGGTCGGCGATGTGCAAACGCAGGATGAAGTTCCCCCTGTAGACGTTTCCTATTACGACAGCCTCGCCGCAGCCTCAGTGCCAGTGTCGGAAGCAGAAGAAGAACTGCGGCAGGAAGCGGAAATGGAGCAGGTTGGCGCCATAGCGCGCAGCGGACGCATCACTAATTTCCCGGTGCGGGAAGTACGGCTGGAGCAAATGTACTTCACCTCGCCGCTGAATGGCGAAGTGGCTGCCGGCTTCATGCCCGACAAAGGCCATTACGGCATAGACATCCTGGCGCCTAAAAATACAGCGATCAAAGCGGCCATGGACGGCTACGTTTTTTTCTCCGACTGGACGCTGGAAACAGGCAATACCATCGGCATCCAGCACACCAACAATGTCATCACTTTTTACAAACACAATTCCTCTTTGCTAAAAAAAGCAGGCAGTTTTGTGCGGGCGGGAGAAGGCGTGGCCATCATCGGCAACACGGGTGAGCTAACGAACGGCCCGCACCTGCACTTCGAGCTGTGGCACAAAGGAAAACCGGTGGATCCGGGGGAGTATGTGAATTTTTAGTGGACCTGCCAACTACTCTCCCTCATTCCCCCTCAACCGCAGGTTCAGAATATTCCCCATGTGGTAACACGTGCGGCAACGCGGCTCGTAGCGGTCTTTTTCTCCAAGCAAAATGGTTGCTTCTTCCTGGACTAAGCGGTAGGAATGGGTAGCAAGATTGCCACAATGCGGGCAAATGGCATGAACTTTAGTGATGTATTCCGCGACCGCCAAAAGGTTGGGCATTGGCCCGAATGGTAATCCCCGGTAATCCATATCTAATCCGGCCACGATGACGCGGATGCCTCTGAGTGCAAGCCGCTGGCAATTTTCAGGAAGGTCTTCATCAAAAAACTGGGCTTCATCAACGCCCACCACATCCACGCCTTCGCTCAGTTGCAGCAGCCGGGAGGAGTGCTCGATCGGTGTAGAAAGGATGTAATTGGCATCGTGCGACATCACTTTTTCTTCGCCGTAGCGTTTATCTATACCGGGTTTGAAAATTTCAACCCGCTGATTGGCAATTTTCGAGCGTTTGAGACGCCGGATCAGTTCTTCGGTTTTGCCCGAAAACATAGAGCCGCAGATGACTTCGATCCAGCCACTGCGCTGTCCTTTGAAATGTGGTTCCAAAAACATGGATGATTGGTTATTTTCGCTTATCGCAAAGATAAGAACAATCGAAGATTAAACCCGAAAAGGAATAAGGCTGTTAATCATAGGCCTGAATATAAAGCACTAAAACAAAAAACACAGCATGAACCGACTACAACACTACCTTTTGGCTACTGCCTTTTGTATTCCGATAGTGGTTGCCGCACAACCTGGTGTCACCACGCTGATCCCGTTCTCCTCTGTGTCCTCATGGCAGGTGAGCGACAGCCTCCACCAATTTGGTTCTTACAAAAACAAACAGGCCCTGATGATGAAACAGGGAACGGCTTTGTTGGATGGTATCGAATTGCGCGACGGGATCATAGAAGTAGACATTGCGCCGGTAGCCAACCGGGCATTTGCAGGCGTCTGTTTTCGGGCAAAAGACAGCGAGGCATTAGAACTGATTTACCTGCGCTTTCACAAAAGCGGCCAATTCGACGCCATTCAATACACGCCGCGTTACAATGGATTGGATTCCTGGCAATTGTACCATTCCTCCGACTACCAGGGCGCCGCTACCTACAAACCCGGCGAATGGAATCGGTTGCAAATCAAATTTGAAGGCTCGCGGGCATGGGTGGGCATCAATGGAGGCGCCAAAGTAGCCCTCTACATCCCCGAATTGCTGCGAGCGCCCCGAAAAGGCAAAATCGGTCTTTGGGCTTTGGGGGAAGTCTGGTTTTCTAATTTTTCTTACAGTTCCCTGCCCGGAGTCGTGCTGATGCAGGAACAGGAAGACGCCGACCAGCGAGCAAAAAGCATCATCAACTGGGAATTATCGCCGGTGTACAATGCGGATTCTACAGACTGGAAAAAGTATCCGACCGGCGATATAAAATGGCAGGCCATCAAAGCCAAAGATCACGGATTGGTCAATATATCAGCCTACCGCCGCAAACGCATCTTCGACCAGGCGGATAAAAATTCCTTCGATGTCGTTTTTGCGCGAACGACCATTGTGGCTGAAAAAGACGAAGTGCGCACCGTTCAATTTGATTACAGCGATCAGACTCAGATTTTTTTGAATGGCCAGCCGCTGTTTCGGGGCGACAATTCCTTCCGGTCAAAAGGACCACTTTACCGCGGAGAGGTCAATGCCGGCAACAATGTCCTGTTTCTGCCCCTGAAAAAAGGCAAAAACGAACTCCTGATCGCAGTGGCAGAGCGCACGAGTGGTTGGGGATACGTTTTTCGATGGGAATAGGTGCGCTGTTGCAACAGCAATATTGGAATTACTTAAAAACACACTTGAAAACAGGCACTCCGTTTTTGGACATTGGAAAACACGTGAAAATTACATCCGTCATTTCCAGTAAATACTTGCTCAAAACCTGCAAATCCCGTACCTTTGCGGCCATTCTGACTGCGAATAAAACCAACCAACTTTAAAGCTGTCCGCTTTTCGAAAGCGGACAGCTTTTTTCATCTTTTCATCATTCTAAATCATTTTAAACAGAAAGTGAACGAAAACAAGCCGATCGTCAGGCTGGCTACGCCCGCTGACCAACACTACGCGGAGTTAATTACCACCGAAATGGAAGAATCCGCGAAGGCCCGGGGAACGGGCATTGCCAAGCGTTCGCCAGACTATATCCGGCAAAAAATGGAAGAAGGCAAAGCGGTCATTGCGGTCACCGAAGCCGGAACCTGGGTAGGGTTTTGCTACATTGAAGAATGGGAACACCGCAAATACGTCGCCAACTCGGGGCTGATTGTGGCGCCTGAATTCCGAAAAACCGGCGTCGCTACCGAAATCAAACGCAAAATTTTTGAACTGTCGCGACAAAAATATCCCAACTCCAAAATTTTTGGCCTCACAACCGGGCTTGCCGTCATGAAAATCAATTCCGACCTGGGCTATGAGCCGGTGACGTATTCCGAATTGACCAACGACGAAGCGTTTTGGAAAGGGTGCCAAAGCTGTATCAACTACGATATCCTGATGAGTAAAGGCCGAAAAAACTGCCTTTGCACCGCCATGCTGTTCGACCCGGCAGAAGTGGCAGAAAAGCAGCAGTTGCAGCAATCAGCAGCGCAACAAAATGGTGTAGCCGCGCCGGAAAAAGACCAAAAACGGCATTTCAAGGACAACTTTAACCTGTTTGCCCGCTGGATGCGGTTCAAACAATACGTATTGCTCAAAGCTTCAAAAAAGCGGAAAGTATGAAAAAGAAAAAAGTCGTACTGGCCTTCAGCGGCGGGTTGGATACTTCCTTCTGCGTGAAGTACTTAGCGGAAGATCAAGGTTGTGAAGTGCATACCATCACCGTCAATACCGGCGGGTTCGATGCCGCAGAGGTGGAAGCCATCGCTGCGCACGCCCGCAACCTCGGGGTGGCGTCGCACTACACGGTTGAAGAGACCCACAATTATTACGACAAGGTCATCCGCTACCTCATCTATGGCAATGTTTTAAAAAACAATACCTATCCGCTAAGTGTGAGCGCGGAACGGATGTCGCAAGCTTTAGCGGTAGCCAACTACGCCAAAACGCTCGAAGCCGACGCAGTGGCACACGGCAGTACCGGAGCAGGCAATGATCAGGTGCGGTTTGATATGATTTTCCACATCCTGGTTCCCGGTATGGAAATCATCACGCCCATTCGGGATCTGAAATTGTCGCGGGAAGCCGAAATCGCTTACCTCCGCTCAAAAGGCGTGGACCTCAATTTTGAAAAAGCGCAGTATTCCATCAATAAAGGCATTTGGGGCACTTCGGTTGGCGGAAAAGAGACCCTGCACTCGATGGGGATGTTGCCCGAATCGGCCTGGCCGACACAAGTTACCCAAAGCGGAAGCGAAACCGTGACCCTGCGGTTTGAAAAAGGCGAACTCCAGGCCGTCAATGGCAAGGAATTTGCCCATCCGGTTGAAGCCATTCAGTACCTGCAAACCATCGCCGGGCCTTATGGCGTTGGCCGCGATGTGCATGTGGGCGATACCATCATCGGCATCAAAGGCCGGGTGGGATTCGAAGCGGCGGCGCCCATGTTGATCCTCAAAGCCCACCACGCTTTGGAAAAACACGTACTGACCAAGTGGCAACTGAGCTGGAAAGACCAATTGGCGCAGTTTTACGGCAACTGGCTGCACGAAGGCCAATACTTAGACCCCGTGATGCGCGACATCGAAGCGTACCTGACGAACGCCCAGCAAAACGTAACCGGCGAAGTGGCCATTGAATTGTATCCTTACCGCTTTCAGGTGCTGGGTATTGAATCGCCTTACGACCTGATGTCCTCCAAATTCGGACAATACGGCGAAATGAACCTCGGCTGGACCGGCGATGACGTGCGGGGCTTTTCGAAGATTTTTGGGAATCAGGTGAAGATTTATCATCAGATGTCCAGCCCCGGAAAGGCATATCCAATTGGTTCTTTAGAATGATCCTTAATCGTTTATTTTTTTATTGATGATTGATAATTACATGATTGATAATTGATGATGGACACGACCCGAAAACATCGAATGATACGGGATTCTACATCATCAATCATCATTCATCAATAATCTATCATCAATCATTCCCCTTTCGGAGGTTGGGCAATATGAAAATACAAGCAGGCATCATAGGTGGCGCGGGCTACACCGGCGGCGAAACAATTCGGCTCTTGCTCCGGCACCCGCAGGTGGAACTGGCTTTCGTACACAGCCGGAGCAATGCCGGGAAACCGCTTTATGCAGTACACCCGGACCTGTTGGGCGATACGGAGTTGCATTTCACCGATCGGATCGTGCAGGAAGCGGACGTGCTTTTCCTTTGCCTTGGCCACGGGGAGAGCAAGCGCTGGTTGGACGTAACGTCCATCTCTTCTTCGGTAAAAATCATTGACCTGAGCCAGGATTTCCGGCTTGGCGCAAGCATTCAGGGAAGGCAGTTTACCTATGGTTTGCCGGAAATAAACCGCGAAAATATCCGGCAGGCAGCTAATATTGCCAATCCGGGTTGCTTTGCCACGGCCATTGAGTTGGGCCTTGCGCCGCTGGCTGCTGCGGGATTGTTGCAAGAGGTGCATACAACTGGCATCACCGGGTCTACAGGCGCCGGACAAAAGCTACAGGAAACTACGCACTTCAGTTGGCGAACCAACAATATTTCCGCTTACAAAACGCTGAACCATCAACACCTGCACGAAATTCGCCGCACCCTGACGCAGTTGCAGCCGGGCTACGACGCGCCGATCCACTTCATCCCCTGGCGAGGTGATTTTGCGCGCGGCATTTTTATCAGTTCCTGTACGACGGTGGCACAGCCTTTAGCTGAGGTGCAGCAGGTGTACAAAGATTTCTACGCAGGCCATCCTTTTACCCGCGTAGCGGAGGAGCCGATTGACCTCAAACAGGTTGTCAATACCAATAAATGCCTCCTTTTTTTGGAAAAAGAAGGCGACCAACTCGTCGTTCATTCCGCTAT
>Ga0209573_1001341_pt1 | contig 39177 bp, 28 predicted proteins | sample TNRBio252014_DNA_FD_185870 | JGI IMG/M metagenome (GOLD analysis project Ga0209573, IMG submission 185870) | Wastewater treatment Type I Accumulibacter community from EBPR Bioreactor in Madison, WI, USA - TNR Reactor_6/25/2014_ DNA (SPAdes)... | ecosystem: Engineered > Bioreactor > EBPR >...
GTTGTCGTTCATGTGCCGCCACTTAGTAGATGATGAGGCCGGGGATCAAGTCTAGGATGCGCGGATGATGAAACGAATGACGCGCCGTCCCCTGCCAGTCGTCGTGCTGACGTGCTGCTTCGCGGTCTCAGGCATGACGCAGACCATCGCGCCTGCACCCGCACCGGTTCCGGCCACGCCACCCACGGCCGTTGTGCCAGCACCTGCGGCCCCGGCCATCGCACCGCTTTCGGTCGCTCCACCACAGCCGCCGCCCCAGTTGAACCGGCTCAGCCCTTTGGGCACGACGCCGGACTGGCTGAAGCTGCAATCTTTTCACCAGACGATGACCCGCGCCGAGTTCGAGGCTGCGGTGAACGACATTTATTCGGACGCCTCGCCGCTGCCGCCGCCGTGGAAGCTGGAATCCGACGGCGTGGTCGTGCAGACGGGTGATCCGGCCAAACCGGAGGCGCGCATCGCCTTTGCCAACAAGGCGCAGCCTCCGCTGCCCGGCACACGCACCTGGCGGAAAGCCAGCGAACTGCCGCCGCTGAAAGGACGTCCGATACTTAGCGATGTTCATTTCGCCATCGATCCCGGACACATCGGCGGGGCGTATGCGCCGATGGAGGAGCGCTACCTGAGCTTCGCCGCTGGTGAGGCCATTCAGGAAGGCCAACTCACGCTCATCACCGCCCAGGTTCTCGCGCAGCGTCTCAAGGACCTTGGTGCCTATGTCAGTCTCGTGCGCGAGTCCTTGGAGCCAGTCACCACCCTGCGTCCGCCGGATCTTGTCGTGCCAGCGCGTCAGCTCCTCGTCGAGTCTGGTTTTCCACAGCCGCAGGAGACTTACAATGGCGTCACGGGCGACGCGAAAATCATCACCGTGCAGTGGCAGAGTGAAAAACTCTTCTATCGCGTCAGCGAGATCCATGCGCGGGCCAAAAAGGTCAACACCACCATAAAGCCGGATGTCGTGCTCTGCCTGCATTACAACGCCGAGGCCTGGGGGGATGCCACATCGCCGCAGTTCTCTCCCGCGAATCACCTGCATGTCCTCGTAAACGGCTGCTACGCGCCGGTGGAGCTGCAGCAGCAGGACGTGCGCTTTGAGATGCTGCATCGTCTGTTCTCACGCATCCATGAGGAGGAGCTGCCGCTCGCCGAGGCGGTGGCCGGTGGCATGAGTTCTGCGACGGGACTGCCCGCCTACATCTACACCACGCCCAATGCCCGCCGGGTCGGCGCCAGCCCGTATGTCTATGCCCGCAATCTCCTCGCGAACCGTCTCTTCCAGTGCCCGGTCGTCTATCTGGAGCCCTACGTCATGAACCACGAGGAAACCTACCGCCGCCTGCTGCACGGCCACTTTCTCGGCCGTACGCTCATCGCCGGTCGTCTTCAATCCAGCGCCATCGAGGACTATGTGCGCGGCATCGTGAACGGCGTCGTCGCTTACTACCAGAAACACCGCCCCCAATGAAGGTGCTCATCGCAGGCTGTGGGTTCGTCGGAGAGCGGGCCGCGGATCAGCTCCATGCCGCCGGGCATGAGGTGATCGGCCTCACGCACTCGCCGGAGTCCGCCGCGCGTCTTGCCACCGTCAAACCGTGGCGTGTGGAGTCCTGCGACATCTCGGATCGCGACGCCGTGGCCGCTCTCGCTGCCAAACTCGATACCACCAGCCTCGACGCTTTCATTCACTGCGCCAGCTCCAGCCGTGGTGGCGCGGAGATGTACCAAAGCGTCTATGTGAACGGCATGCGCCACCTCGTGGCGGCCTTTCCGCAGGCCTTCGCCCTCTACACCAGCAGCACCAGCGTCTATCCGCAGATCAGCGGCGAGACCGTCGATGAAACCAGCTTCGCCGATCCCGAGCGCGACACCGGCCGCCTGCTGCGCGAGGCCGAAACCATCGCGCTCAATGCTGGCGGAGCCGTGGGCCGCCTCGCCGGCATCTACGGCCCCGGACGTTCCTTCGTGTTGAAGAATCTGCTCGAAGGCAAGGCCGCCATCGAGGGCAACAACGGCCAGGGCCGCCTGCTCAATCAAATCCACGCCGATGACGCAGCCGCCGCGCTCGTTCATCTCGTCACGCAGCGTCTGGGCGGCATCTTCAACATCGTCGATGACGCGCAAATGACGCAGCGGCAGTGTTTGGAGCGCCTGTGCATGACTTTCGGCGTCAAACTGCCGCCGGAGCGCGAACCCGACCCCAATCGCAAACGCGGCTGGAGCCACAAACGCGTCTCCAACACCAAGTTGCACGCCACCGGCTGGAATCCACGTCATGCGAGCTACTTCGTCGCTCTGCGCGACGATCCTGAGCTTGCCTCGTCCATTTTGAACCTCGTCCACACCAGCGGCGAGGTGCCTTTGCCGCGCCAGCCGAACATCCTGCTCATCGGCCTCATGGGTTCTGGCAAAACCACCGTCGGCCGCATCGTCGCGCAGATGATCGGCTTCCAGTTCGTCGATACCGACGCGATGATCGTCGAGACTGCGGGCAAAACGATTCCCGAGATCTTCGCCAGCGAAGGCGAGGCCGGATTCCGCCTGCGTGAGTCCGCCGCGCTGCGCTCGCTGCTGGGGAAACGCGGCTGCGTCATCGCCACCGGCGGCGGCATCATCACCCAGCCCCGCAATCTGCCCATCCTGCGTCATCTCGGCTACATCGTCTGGTTGGATGCCGATCCCGAGCGCCTCGCCCGCCGCACCGCGATGAATTCCAACCGTCCGCTGCTCGCCGGTGAGGAAGACCCGAAAGCCAAGCTCGAACGCCTGCTCACCGAGCGCAAACCGCTCTACAAATCCCTCGCCGACCTGCGCATCCAGACCGCCGAGCTCACGCCGCAGGAGACCGCTTACGGCGTCATGGAAAGCGCCCGCGTCTTCTTTGCGAAGATGAAGCGCTGAGGCTTACAGGTCCAGCTCCAACTGATCCACCGCGCCCAGCGCACGCGCATCGTGGCCGAGCGAACGCAGTTCCGCTGCAAACTCGCGTGTGTGGCCATGCACGAGGTAAATCCGGCGCGGTTGCACAATTTGCACGGTCTCCAGCAGCTCGGGATGATCCGCGTGATCGCTCAGCGGGAACACCTCGTCCACGCCGTAGCGAAATTTCGCGCTCGGATCGAGTGCCCAGCCGCTCGCCATGGCGAAACGGCACCGCCCCAGCCTGCGCAGCTCGGGAGAACGCGCGGCATTGGGTGGAAAGACCAGCGCATGGCCATGTGCCCGCGCCGAGTCAAACAGCCGCCACTCCGGCAGCTCGCCGAGATGCGGCCGCACCACCTCCGTCATCTGCGCGATGGACGGGTGGACCATCACCGGCACCCCCAGGCCATGCAGCGCGCGCAGCAGTTCCTGCGCCTTGCCCAGCGAGTAGCCCAGCAGCACCGGCACCGCACCCGCCACCAGCGTCTGCTCCACAAACTCATGCATGGCCGCGCGTACCGTATCCAGCGACGGGAAACGGTACTTCGGCAGGCCGAATGTCGTCTCCATGATCAGCGTGTCCGCCCGCATCAGTTCACAACGTTCCGCGCTCAAGCCCTGCCGCAACTTGTAGTCTCCCGTGTAAAGCAGCGTCGCCCCGTCCGCCTGCCGTGTCAGATGCAGCATGGTCGAGCCGATGATGTGCCCCGCCGGAAGCAGCCGCAGCTCCCAGCCTTCCCATTCAAACACCTCACGCATCTTCGGCGACATCACCGTGCCCGACTTCTTCGCCGTTTTCCGCGCCACCATGAGCTGATGCGTGATCTCCGAGCAAAACGTCAGATCATGCCGCGCCACATGATCGCTGTGCGCATGAGAGACAAACGCCCGCTCCTTCCCACGCTGCGGATCAAGCCACAAATCCGCTTCCGGGAGGTAAATCCCGCCCGGGTGGGTGACTGTGATCAGCGGAGGCATGGGGAATCGCATTCTACGCGTTGCGCGAACGCTACGCTTCGCCAGTCTCCTCGGATGGCCTCCCTCGCCGATCAACTCGTTTCCCTCCTCGGTCCTGACCGCGTTTCCGTCACGCAGGCGGACCTCGCCACGCACAGCACGGACAAATGGTTCGCGTCGAATCCTCCGCAGGTCGTCGTTCATGCGCAGAGCACGGAAGATGTCTCCAAAACGCTGCGCTTTGCGAATGAGCACAAGATTCCTGTCACTCCGCAAGGTTCGCGGGTCGGCTATGTCGGCGGCGCGGTGCCGATGAAAGGCGGCATCGCGCTTTCGGTGGCGCGCATGAACAAGATCAAGGAGATCGCGTTGGAGGACGGCGTCGCTGTCGTCGAGCCGGGGGTGATCACAGGTGATTTGCAGGCTGCGGTACGCAAGTTGGGCTGGTTTTACCCGCCTGATCCCGCGTCACTCAAGGAATGCAGCCTCGGTGGCAACATTGCCACAAACGCGGGCGGGCCGCGCTGCCTGAAGTACGGCGTTACGCGGCATTATGTGCTCGGTTTGGAGGCCGTGCTGGCCGATGGCTCGGTTGTGAAAGCGGGCGGGCGTTGTCACAAAAACAAAACCGGTTTCGACCTCGTCGGCCTCATGGTGGGCAGCGAAGGCATGCTCGGCGTCGTCACCGAGGCCACGCTGCGTTTGATTCCGCATCCACCGATGCGGGCGATGCTTTCGGCGGGCTTCAATTCGTTCGCCGAGGCCGCAAACGCCGTTCAGCGCATCCTAGGCAGCGGTTTTCTGCCTTCCGCGCTCGAAATCGCCGACAAGTTCACGCTGCGTGCCGCCCGCGAGTATCTCGGAGCTTCCGTCACGCCGGATGGTGATGCGCATCTGCTCGTTGAGATCGACGGTCAGGCCGAATCAGTCAAAGGCGAACTGCAGCAACTCGCCAAGCTTGTGCGCGAACTTGGCTGCATCTGTTTGAACGAGGCGATGGGCGATGAAGCCTGCGAGGCGTTTTGGAAACTGCGTCGTGAGTTCAGCTACAGCCTGCGAAACACCGGTTTGATCAAGCTGAACGAAGACATCGTCGTGCCACGCGGCAAACTCGTCGAGCTCGTCGATTTTGCCGAGCAGTTGCAGGCAGAGTTCGGCTTCCCCGTCGCTAGCTTCGGCCACGCGGGCGATGGCAACATCCACGTCAACATTATGGTGCCCACGATGGACGATCCCGCGATCCGTGAACGAGCCGAGGCCGCGCTGGATCGGCTGTTCCATCAAATCATCGACTGGAACGGAGCCATCACCGGCGAGCACGGCATCGGCGTCGCCAAAAAGCGCTGGTGGCGTGAGGCCGTCTCACCTGCCGCACATGAAACACACCTGCGCCTCAAAGCGGCGCTCGATCCGAACGGGATTTTGAACCCTGGGAAGTTTCTGGACTGAATGAAGTTCGATCCCGGAGGGATCAAAGATGGTAGCCGGTGGTCGAAGCCGCGAAGCGGCTGAACACCACCGGACAAGGCGAAAACACCTCGTGGCCCTGAAGGGCGCATCCCGGAGGGATGCAAGAAGCCGTCAACGGCTCCTCGTTCACGTCAAATTCGCGAACACTTCTCGCATGCCTCCGGCATGCGTCCTTGGGACTGTTCGCTGTCGCGACTTGATCCAGGGGTCTTTGACCCCTGGCTACCCTCTTTGATCCCTTCGGGATCGTGAATGATTTTGCAAACAGTCGCTGCCTGCAAGATCATGCGCCCCAGCCCTGTTCCCTGCCAACCACCATGACCAAACTGCTCATTCCAACCCTGTTGCTCGCGCTGCCGCTGTGCGCCGCCGATCCGAAGTTCAAGAAACTCACGCTCTCCAATGAGTTCTGGTGCGAGGGCGCGCACTTCGCCGATTTCGACCAGGATGGGAACAACGACATCTGCGCCGGTCCGTTTGTGTGGTGGGGGCCGGAGTTCAAGGAGCGCAGCGCCTACAACGCTCCGAAGCCGGACCGCAGCAAGCCGCTGACAGACGAGGACTACCTGCCGAATCACGCGAAGTTCATCGAGTCCGCACCTGAGTTCAAAGGCAAGGCGGTCGATCCACTCGGCTACTCGGACTATTTCCTCACCAACACCTACGACTTCAACAGCGACGGCAAGATGGACATCCTTGTCTTCTCCTGGCCTGGCGACATCACAGCCTGGTATGAAAACCCCGGCAAGCGCACGACCGAAGCCTGGAAACGCCACATCCTCTTTGATGTGACCGATAACGAATCCCCGCAGCTTGGTGACATGGATGGCGACGGCAAACCAGAACTCATCTGCCACACCGGCGGCCGTCTCGGCTATGCGTCGCTCGATTGGTCAAATCCCGGCGCAAAATCGACTTATCACGCCATCGCGAAGCCTGACCTCAAGCGTTACTTCCGCTACACGCACGGCTATGGCTTCGGCGACATCAACGGCGACAAGCGTCCCGACATTCTCGACAAGGATGGCTGGCGCGAGCAGCCAGGCACGGCCTCGGAAGAGTGGACATTCCATGCTGTGCCCTTCGCGCCCGAAGGCGCTCGCGGTGGTTCGCAGATGCAGGTCTATGATGTGAATGGCGACGGTCGCAACGACGTGCTCACGAGCTGGGACGCGCACGGCTACGGCTTCGCGTGGTATGAGCAGAAGGCGGACGGCAGCTTCGCCACGCATCAGATTCTCGGAGAGAAGCCGGAAGACAGCCCGCACGGCGTGAAGTTCACGCAAACCCACGCCACCACGATGGCTGATGTCGATGGCGACGGCGTGCTCGACCTCATCACCGGCAAGCGCTACTGGGCGCACGGCCCGAACAAGGACGCCGAACCCGCTGCGCCCGCCGTTTTGTATTGGTTCCAGATCAAACGCGACGGCAAAGGCGGCGCGGACCTGATTCCCCACGAAATCGACAACGACAGCGGTGTCGGCACTCAGGTGTCTGCTGGCGACGTAAACAAAGACGGCAAGACCGATGTGATCGTCGGCAACAAGAAGGGCGTGTTCGTCTTCTTGCAGGAGTAATCCGGCCTACAACAACACATCACCCGCGTGCAACGGATGCCCGCGCAGGAAGTCGGCGGCAGGCAAACGCTTTCCGCCTTCGATTTGGACTTCGAGCAGGCTCAACAGGCCGCTGCCACAACTGACAACGATGCCATTCACATCAGCACTGACGATGGTGCCGGGTGGCGGGCAGGCGTCGGCATTCAGAATGACTTGGGCGCGATGAATCTTCATCTGCGCATCTTTGAGCACGCAGGAAGTGCCGGGCCAGGGCGTGAAGGCGCGGATGAGGCGGTCGAGCTCGATGGCGGAGCGAGTCCAGTCGATGCGGCCGTCCTGGCGGGTGAGTTTGCGGACGTGCGTGGCTTTCGCGTCGTCTTGTTTCTCACGCGGCGGATTGCCAGCAGCCAGCAGATCGAGCGCTTCTTCGAGCGCGGCGGGGGCTTGAAGCGCCAGTTTGTCGTGAAGACTGCCGCCCGTGTCATCATCGGCAATCGGCAGGCGCTTCATCAGAAGGATGTCGCCGGTGTCGAGACCTTCATCCATGAACATGATGGTGACGCCAGTTTCTGAGTCGCCATCGCGAATAGCGGCCTGGATCGGAGCAGCGCCGCGATGGCGCGGGAGAAGCGATGTGTGGACATTCAGGCAGCCGAATTTCGGCGCATTGAGCACGGCACGCGATAAAATCTGGCCGTAGGCCACGACGACGGCGACATCGGCGTTGAATGCCTTCAATGCCTCGACGGCGTGACGAATTTTCGGCGGTTGGATGACCTGTTTGCCCGCTGCGAGCGCTCGCACTTTGATCTGCGGCGGCGTGAGCACTTGTTTGCGGCCCACGGGCTTGTCCGGCTGCGTGATGACGCCGACGACCTCGTGTTTGGTCGTGTTGAGCAGCCATTCCAATGATGGAAGGCCGATGTCGCCGGTGCCGATGAAGAGGACGCGCATCAGATCTTCATCTTCTCCAGCTCTTTCCAGGCATCCAGCGTCATGACACCGCCGAGGATGTCGTAGAGCACCTTGGCAGGAGCCTGGCTGGCGTCGATGTCCACGATGCGATCACCGGCATAGTAGTCGAGGATCGGTTTCGTCTCGGCCTCGTAGGTGGCGAAGCGGTTTTGGATGACGGTTTCGTTCGCGTCATCGAAGCGGTTGTCCTTCAGGGCGCGTTTACGCAGGCGGCGGGCCAGTTCAGTGCGGTCAGGGCAGGAAAGATGGAAGACCTTCAGCACTTCGATGTGGGATTCCATGAACCGGGCCTGCTCCACGTTGCGGGGGATGCCATCGAGCACGAGGAAGTCGATCTCCGGCTTGAACATGTGGGAATCGACGCGCTGCTTCACGTTCGCGTTCCAAAGCTGCACAGTCACGTCATCCGGCACGAGCTCGCCACGGCTGGAGTACTCGACGAATTTCTGTCCCAGCGGCGTGCGTGTGTCCAGCGAGCGAAACACATCGCCACAGGCGAGATGATGAAAGCGCGGGATGGAGCCGAGCACCTTGCCCTGCGTGCCCTTGCCGCTGCCGGGAGCGCCAAGGATAAGAAAAGTGCGGAATCGTACGAGTGGAGGTGCGTCAGACATGATTTCGAAAAGTCAGACTAGCACGTTACGATTTCGCGACAACTTGCGCGGCCGCGGATTTCACGCGCTCAAAGTCCAGCGCGGCCAGATCACCGCTCTCCTCGCGTAAAACTTCGACCCAGGGCTGCGGCGGCGCCCAGATGGCAGGATTGGTGGGGCCAAAGAGCAGCAGCGATGGCACGCCGCAGGCGGCCGCAAGATGTGAGATGCCGCTGTCGTGGCCGAGAAAGGCCGTGCAGGTGGCAAGACGGGCGGAAAGTTCGGATAGCGGCAGGGCGCGCCAATTGGCATGGCTTGTGATCTTCACACCACGGGCTTCTTCGGCCTCGCCAGTGATGAAAACGACCTCGTGACCGGAAAATTCGTCCGCCAGCCGCAGCCAGTGCTCCAGCGGCCAGTTTTTCTTCTCGGAACCGCTGCCGGGATGAATGGCGATGCGTGCTTTGTCATCGAGACGTCGCTCAAAATGCGCACGGTGCAGATGCTCGTCCTCCAGAAACATCGCGAGCTTTTCGAGGCCCTTCGCGAGCTGTTTCGATGCGTGTCCGCCTTCGTTTTGCACGCGAGGAGAGCATTCGATGAGCGTTTTGACGCCGACTCTCTCCAGACTGGCACGAAACAGGCCGTCGGGGTCGTAAAGGAAGCTGACGACGAGATTGAAGCCGCGCAGGTGCTCTGCAAGCGCCTCGTCGATAGGCGCGGTTTTGGCGAAGAGCGCGGCCATCGTGCGGTGTTCGAGGCTGCGGATGGAATCCGCGAGACCGGCCGTGCGGGCGAGTTCGGCGATCGCGGGATAGCCGATGATTTCAAGGTGACAACCAGCGATGGTTTCGCGCAGCAGTCGGATCGCAGGGAGCGTGAGGATGAAGTCGCCAATCGCACCGCCACGAATGACGAGGACACGGGGCGGAGGTTTCATCAATAGAACAGAAGCGCCGTCACGAGCAGCACCGCGCCGTAGCCGATGCCGGAGTACACAGCCAGATTCCAGCGCTGCTGCTTGGCGAGGAGCCAGTTGATCCAGTCACGCATCAGGAAGGGCATGCCGATGAAATACATGCCAACGATGATCCAGACGTAGGCGAGGATGGGCAGCAGCAGGCGACTGGTCTGCGGTTGGAGAAAGGCGGCGGTCAGCACCGGACCGGCGACGAGCAGCATCAGCGCTCCGAGGGCGCGCACGGCGAGGAATTCCTTCACATAGACCAGCACGGCCACATAGCCGCCGATGGTGATCATGATGAAAGTGCGCCTCATGTTGAAGAACTCGCCCATGTCCATGTTCGAGAGCGCGAAGACGCTCCAGATCACATCAATGGTCAGCAGGATCACGCCCCACTGGAAGGTGCGGGGGAAGGACTTGAGGAAGGCCTGGGTTGCGGCGCTGTTTTTGAGCGCCCAGACGTGGGAAAGGATGAGCGCCAGCGCCACGACGATGCCTGTGCCCTTCAGCGGGATGCCGCCGGTGGGGTTTTGGTGGTAGAGGTAGTCGTAGAGATCCGCAAACATGCGTTGGCCCGGGAAAAACGGGCGCACAGGTGGCGCAGACCTCCGGGAAGCGCAAACGCGATGTTCCAGATGGAGGATTGAGGTTGCTGGTGTGTTCAGACGCGACAGCTTAAGTCATCCAACCTTGATGAAAGACAAAGACACCACCCCGGCATGGTATGTCGTCCACACACGACCCAAATGCGAGCACATCGCCGCCGCGCTCATGGCGGGGCTTGAGAATGTGGAGGCATGGTGCCCGCGCATCCGTTTCCAGCGCAACACCCGGCGGGGCAAAGTGTGGTTCGTAGAGGCGCTGTTTCCGAGCTACTTTTTCGCCAAGTTTGCGCCGGCGGAGTCGCTGCGGGCGGTGAAATACTCCCAGAGCGTGATCAAGGTGGTCGATTTCGGCGGGAATCTGACGCCGGTGCCGGACCGGGCCATCGAAGAGCTCAAGGCCGAGATGAAGAACATCGACATCTGCGAGGTGGAGGTGGGCGTCAAGGTGGGGGACATCGTGGAACTGACCGAGGGGCCGATGCGCGGGCTGAAGGGCATCGTGAACGCGCTGCTGAGCGGCGCGGACCGGGTGCGCATCCTGCTAGAGTTCCTGGGCCGCGAGAACGCGGTGGAAGTGCCGATGTCAAAAATCCTCACGGAGCACAAACCGCGTGCAGTGATGGCGGCCCGGTGACGGCGCGTCTGCTCCCCGTAGACTTACCCCTGCGGGCCATTCATGCCGGGCATGTATCTGTTCAAAGAGCCGCGCATGGACTCGCAGCTTTCTAAAACACATCCACCGCCACAAAAAACCTGCCCCCGGACTTCACTGTGTAAACCATGGCCAGCAGCACCTCGCTGTCCCCGGTGCAGACCTCGGCCTCCTTCCAGTTCACCGGCGGTTGGATGCAGCCATCCATCAGCGTGCGGATGCGATCTGCAAAAATAGAGGACTGACCTTCCTCCTCAAGATCCACCGGGACCAGACGGACGCCACCCTTGTTAGTAGCCAAAATGTCCCCAGGCTCGCACTCAAACACGAACCTGTTCTCCCGCGAATACCCCGTCGAACACAGCAGCCGGCAATGATTGACCGGCGACACCACCTTCAGCCGGCCCACAGAGCGGTACTCATGCCCCCACAACACCCACAGCCACCATGTGCCCACCACCACGAAAATCACCATCAAGATGCGCGCCGCAGTTTTCATCCCGGATTTCATTTAAAAGAGAATGCCAGTCACACAGGACATCCGTCAAGGTTGCTCATCGTCAAAGGTGCGGCAGGCTTACCCCTGCGGAGTAGTCCTTCCGACTGTCTCAAACACCTCCGTCCCTCGGCGTTTGCCGGCAGGGGTGGGCGTGGATGGCATCACCTGCATGCTTCGCCTTGCAACCAGCGCTCCCTGACCTACCTCATCCGGCCCCATGCTTACCATTCGTGACGTCACCAAAACCTTCAATGCGCGCACGCTTTTCAGCGCCGCGTCGATGACCATCAACTACGGCGAGCGCGTGGCGCTCGTGGGGCCGAACGGGGCGGGCAAATCGACCCTGTTCTCGCTCATCCTCAAAACGGACACTCCAGACGCCGGCGAGGTCATCCGTGACGAGTGGACAACCGTCGGCTTTCTGCCGCAGGAAAGCGAACCGGTTGGCGAGGAGAGCGTGATGGACGTCGCCACGGGCAAGGCGGGCGAAATCCAGGCGCTGGAGAAGATTTTGCGTGAATTTGAGGCCACGGGCGATGTCTCCAGCCCGGAATACTTTGAGGCCCATGCCAAGCATGACGCGCTGCAAGACCCGCAGACCGAGGCCAAGGCCAAACGCATCCTCAAGGGCCTGGGCTTCAAGGAATCCGACTTCACACGCCCGGCGCGAGAGTTCAGCGGCGGCTGGGTGATGCGCGCTCACATGACACGACTGCTCGTCATGGAGCCGGATCTGCTGCTGCTCGACGAACCGACGAACCACCTCGACCTGCTCTCGCTGATGTGGTTCCGCAATTATCTGAAGAACTACCCTGGCGCGCTGCTGATCATCTCGCATGACCGCGATTTCATGGATGAGCTGGTGCAGTCGGTCTATGAGATTGAGGAAAGCAGGCTGATCGCCTATCAGGGCAACTACAGCGACTACCTCAAGCAGCGTGAGGAGAACTGGGAACGCGCGAACCAGGCGTACAAGAACCAGCAGAAGGAGATCGAGCAGATCCAGGATTTCATCGACCGCTTCCGCTCGGTTGCCTCCAAGGCTTCACAAGCGCAGAGCCGTGAGAAGCAACTGGCGAAGATGGACAAGCTCGAAAAGCCGCGCCCGCTGCGGAAGGGCTTCCGTTTCAACTTCCCGCAGCCCCAGCGCAGCGGGCAGCGTCTGATCGCGCTGACGGACATTCATCAGGCCTACGGCACAAAGCAGGTTTACAGCGGTCTCGACCTCGAAGTCGAGCGCGGTGAACGCACCGTGCTCGTGGGGCCGAACGGCGCGGGCAAATCGACGCTGATCAAGATTCTGGCTGGCGAGGTGCCGTTTCAGAAGGGCGAGCGCAAGCTCGGCACCAATGTGAAGCTCGGTTACTTCTCCCAGCATCGCGCCGACACGCTGGACCCGGATTGCAGCGTGCTGGAGGAGCTGAAACGCGTCGCGCCAGAGCTGCGCGAGGATGAAGCACGCAGCATTCTCGGCTCCTTCCTCTTCAAGCGCGAGGACGTGCATAAAAAGTGCCGCGTCCTCAGCGGTGGCGAGAAAAGCCGCGTCAATCTGGTCAAATTCCTCGTCGATCCGCCGAACCTGCTGCTGATGGACGAACCAACGACGCATCTCGACATCTGGGCCATCGAAGGCCTGATCCTCGCGCTGCAAAAATTCGAAGGCACGCTCGTCTTCATCTCCCATGACGTGCATTTCATCCGCTCCCTGGCGACGAAGGTGCTGCACATCACGGAAGGCAAGGTGACCGCCTACTCAGGCGACTACGACTACTACCTGCAAAAGACCGGCGCGGAGGAGAACGCGCGTGCTGCGGTCATTGCGGGGTAGCAGCCTGTTGAGAAACCTCCCGGCGTGAGAAGTTAGAGGTGAAAGGTGAGAAGTGCCTCCTGCGGCAGCACCACTTCTGACCTCTGACTTTTAACGTCTTACTCGTTCCTCCATGAGTTTTTCGACACATGGCAGGCGGCCCTTCTTGTCGCTTGCCAGAAGGCACGGCGTTTGCTGATATGGGCATGCATGCTCACTCCACGCTACCTCATCGGTTTTACGGGTCATCGCTCGGGTTATGATGAAAACTTGATCCGTCCTGCGCTCGCGCAGGCTCTCACCGATTTGAAAGCCCGCGCCGCCGCGCTGGGAGGCACGGCGGATCTTTATGCCAGCGTCGCGGAAGGCTGTGACACGCTTTGCGTCGAGATCGCCCTGGGGCTGGACATGGCGGCGCATCTGCTGCTGCCGCTGCCACAGGATGAGTTTGCCAAGGATTTTTCGACTCCTGAGATCTGGGAGCGCTCGCGGCGGCAGATCGAGCTCGCTTTGCAAAAGCCGGGCCGTGACAGCTTGCGCGTCGTGCCGGGCGAGATGACGCGCCCTGACTGCTACTTCGACCAGGGCATCCAGATTCTGGAGGCGGTGGACGTGCTGGTGGCCGTCTGGGATGGCGAGCCCGCACGCGGACCTGGCGGCACCGCGCAGGTGATCGCCCATGCGCAGAAGCTCGGCCTCCCTGTGGTGGTGATCGACTCGAAGACGGGCCAGTCGCGCATCGTGGGCGATCTTTCGGGTGCTTTTGCCTCCGACGCCATTCTCGCGGAGCTTCAGTACATCGCGCAGAAGGCCGGAACCGCCTGCGCCAGCCAGTCCGGCACGGCGGACGATCTCCAAAAGTGCCTCGACGGCATCGCCAACACCGAGGCAAAACGTTTCCGTCCCTCGCTGTTGGTGATCATCCTGCTGCACGGCATCGCCGCCCTGCTGGCGGCCATCGTGACCTTCAAGGTGGCGGAGGAATATGCCAAAGACTCGCTGTGGGAGCATTGGAAATGGGTTTTTACCGCCACCGAGCTGCTGCTGGTGAGCTATGCCCTGTGGCTGAGCATTCGCCTCCACCGCAGGCACACGCAGGAGCGCTGGATTCGCTGCCGCTTTGCCTGCGAGCTGGTGCGCGGTCTCCGCGCCAGCGTGCCGTTGGTCGATCCCTTGAACCCGTCCGTTGGCCTGCATGATCCGAAGTGGCGGCGCTTCGCCCTGAGCGTGGGTTTGCTCGTCAACGAGCGCCGGGCCACCCTCCAGCCCTCGGCCCTGCGGGATCATTACATCTCCACCCGCCTCAGCGAGTCGCACGAGGAGGGCCAGATCGGCCATTACCTGAAGATGAAACCCACGGCGATGCGCTGGTGGAACACCACGGGATTTGTCAGCAAATGGAGCGCCCAACTGGCGCCCGGCTTTGTGCTGCTCTCCCTCATCAACAAAGTTTTCCATCTGGGCTATCAGAAGCCCTTTGGCGGCTGGGTGGTCGTCACCCTGCTCCCCATCGCCCTGCCGCTCCTCGCCGGAGTCGCCAGCGGCATCCGTCACGCATTGGATGCAGGCCGCCGCAAGGAGCGCTACCCCGAGATGGCCGCCCGCCTCGCCGCCCTGCGCACCCACCTCACCGGCCTCGAAACCCGCGCCACCATCGCCCACACCGTGAGCCAGACCGAGGAAATCCTCCTTGATGAACTGCGTGAATGGCAGCTCACGGCCACGACGACGGGGCATTGAACATTCATTGAACCGCCATGCACACCCGCCGCTATAGCGCCTTCATCAGCTACCGGCACGCCGACAACACGCAGGAAGGCCGCCGCTGGGCCGAGTGGCTGCACCGCGCCCTGGAGCGCTACGTCGTCCCGCCCGATCTCATCGGCACCCCGAACCTGCGAGGCGAACCGGTGCGCGATTCGCTCTACCCCATCTTCCGCGACGAAGACGAGCTCCCCGCCAACGCCGACCTCGCCACCGGCATCCGCGCCGCGTTGGAGGTGAGCGATCACCTCATCGTCCTGTGCAGCCCCCGCAGCGCCGTCAGCCCCTGGGTGCGCAAGGAAGTGCGCGAGTTCAAGGAACTCGGCCGCAGCGACCGCATCCTCGCCATCATCATCGCCGGCGAACCCAACGCTGACGACCCCGCCAAAGCCCGCGAAGGCATCATGCATGATGAAGAATGCTTCTGCGAGGAACTGCGCTTCGGTGCCGTGCGCGACGACGGCACGCTCGACTGGACCCTCCGCACCGAACCCTTCGCCGCCGATCTCCGCCCCTTGGGCACAAGAGCGGAAGGCTTCAACAACGCCGAGGCCTATCGCGAACACCTCACGCTTAACAGCAGCCTCGCGCCTGATAAAATCGCTTTGCGGACAGAATCTTACCGTTCGCATCTCGACCGCGGCTTTCTAAGAGTAGTAGCCGGGCTTTTAGGGCTACCGCTGGGACAACTGGCCGATCGAGAAGCCGCGCATCGGGCGGAGCTGGCGGAAATTGAACTAGCGCGGATCGAGAAGGAAGCATCAGGACTCAGGGCTGCGAATCGAAGGCTCGCCATCTCTATCGCGGCCGTGCTCATGCTTGTATGTGCAGCGACCTGGCTCTGGATTCAGGCTTTTGAAGCCAAAAACTCCGAGAAAAAGCAAAGGCTTCATACCGAAGCGGTGCTAGAAAAAACGGAAGCCCATCGAAGGCTTGCATATAAAATGCTTCGCCAAGTGCTTTACGAGGAGCTGAACAAAGAGGATTCTCTATCGAAGAGCGTCACAGAAAATGATGACAAACACCTCAGCGTAGGTGCTGGCGAGCTGAGCTTTGATCTCACTATTGTTCCGGGAATACAGACAATTGTTTCTAGCATTCTGGACCAGGAGTTGAAGCAAACGCCAGTGAAACGTTTATCTGCTGTGCTAATGGATCCTCTGACGGGCGATATACTCGCTGTCGCTGAAAAGGGAGGTGTCCTGACAGAAGCCAAAAGTCTTATTTCTCATCAGTTTGAGCCGGGGAGCTTGGTTAGGTATATCCCACTAGCCGCCGCACTTGATGCTGGGATAGCGAACCTTGATACTCCGATCAATTGCGAGCATGGTTATCTAGATCGTGATGGTGTTTCAATCCGGGACAATTTAACTCTTGGAGTCGTTAGCACGGCGCAGGTCATTGTCCAGTCTTCCAACGTTGGGCTATACAAACTGGCACAAGCTGCTGGTCCTCAGGCTCTTCGCAACACCATGATAAAGTTCGGCTTTGGTGTCCGCACTGGTATTGAATTGCCGTTTGAGTCACCCGGCTTAGTCTTGGAATCGTCAAAATGGGAAGCTGCAACATTAGGCCGCGTCGCTCTGGGTCACAATTTCACCTGCACGAGCATTCAACTCTCAGCAGCTATGGCGATGATCGCGAATGGAGGCCATCCGGTCACTCCACGAATTGTAAAGGCAGCAAGATTTTTATCAGATGGAAGAGTGTTGTCTCTCGAAATGCCAATCGAGCCAAACACTTTGGCTGGAATTTCTGAGCAGACAGCGCAAAAGTTGGCAATAGTTCTCGAGAAGGTGGTAGCAGAGGGAACCGGACGAGGCGCTAAAGTGCCAGGCGTGAAAGTCGCAGGAACGACTGGAACTATAAGAATGTATGACTCCGAGACGAAGGGCTTCTATCGCGATCGCTATCTACTCTCGTTCATTGGATTTGCGCCTGCGAATGATCCTCGCGTTGTATGCCTTGTCATAGCCGAAGACCCCAAAGTCGAAAATCTCTTCGATCTAAATGGCGGTAAGTTCTGCGGTCCGATCTTCGCCAGGATCACTCGGGAGATACTGGCGCGGGAAGTGCGCTAATCTGCTTGCCACTGCATTGGTGATTTAAATGTAATATTTGAAATTCGGGTGCTTCACTCTGGCTCCTTGGTTGGCGATGAGGATCTCGCCGACGGCGTCGGAGAACTTGACGGTGACGGGCTGGTCTTCGCCTAGCTTGCAAGCGTTGTAGTTGAGCTTGGTGAGGGCGAAGATGTCGCGGGCGACGGTTTCGAGATCGGCGTCGCCGTGCTGGATGTCGATGACGAGGGGGATGGGCACATCGGGGCCGTTGTAGGTGCGAAGGCGGGGCTTGAAGCCGGAGGCCCAGAGGAAGCCGCGCCGGTCAGTGACAGGCCAGAAGGTGCCGCGCAGCACAGGGCGTGTGCCAGGGCGGTAGAGTCTCATGCCAAAGCGTTCCTCAGCCACACGAACGGCGACGAGTTTGACGCCTTCGGGGCAGGCTGCTTGGTAGCCTGCGAGTTCCTCGGCATCTAGGCTGGAACGGCAGTGGAGGAAGACTTCGCGCAAGGGTTTGCCGTGCTGTTGATCGTAAGTGTCGAGAACACCTTTGAGCAGACGGCGGGCGTCATCCTGAGGCAGGTGGTATTGCTTCGTGACGGGTGAATACCATGGGCCGAACTCGCCCACGAAGACGACGCCGTCTCCATCATCGAGAAACATCTGGGCGGCACAGCAGGCGTTGGTTTTCTTCTCGTCGGCATCTTTGAAGGCGATGCCGACATAGCAGACGCCATCGCGCGCGGTGGCGAGTTTCCAGGGTTTGAAGCCTGCTTTGTAGTAGAGTGCCGTGGCGAGGTTCCAGGCGCGATCCGAGAGCGGTGTGAGTCCGCGTTCCTTGGTGGACTGACGTTCGCCGAGCCGAAGGGTGGACTCCAGAACGATCTGCACGGGCACGCCGAGTTCCATGACGCGGGCTTTGAGCTGACGGCGGAAGTTGAGGGAGAACTCGTATTGCTGAGGCTGGAAGAAGGCGTCGGCAGTGTTGGCGAAGAGTTCGTCCATAGTGCGGCGCATTTTGATCTCCTTGGACTTCGGGACTCTGCCTGCGGTGCCAAAGACCTTGGATTTGATGCGGCAGTTTTGCTTCACCTCATCGGGCACGATGCAGATGAAGCACTGAAATGGATCATCGCGGCGTCTGGCGGCGGCGAGCTGCTCCATGTAGAGGCCAACGGTTTTGTAAACGCGCTCGTGGGCATCACCAAGAGTGGCTGCTTCGTGAAGAGCGGCGGGATCGATTGGCTCCTGACAGGCTGGGATGCTATCCCAGGTGACTTGGAAGGCTTCCTCAAAGCCGGGGAAGTGCGGCCAGAGGGTGGGATCGTGATCGCCCTCGGACAGGATGGGCTGGCGGAGGCGCTGGGAGAAGGCATCAAAGGCGGCGAGTCCGCTGGGCGTGCCAAAGACGCCGTAAGTGATCTGGCGGGGCCGGTCCACGCCACGGCTATCAAAGGGGCCGAAGAGTGTGAGGCCATCGCAGGGATGGGATGCCCGCTGTCCATTGGCAAACTGGAGCGGAGTTTCTTCAAAGCAGATGACTTCACTCTTCATCGTGATCGGCAGCGGTGAGGGGTTCGTCGTCGGGGAGTTCGCCAGCGTCCTCGGAGTCGATGGCTTCGGCAGGAGGCGGGGCTTCCTTTTCAAAGAGAGCCTCGTTTAACCGGCAAGGAGCGCCGAGGCTGATGCCTACTGGGGCGAGTGTGATGCCATCGGCAGCTGCGGCCTGAGTGCTGAGCAGGAGTTGCTCGGCGGCGAGATAGCGGTCACGCCACTCGGCATTGTAGTAGCCACGGGTGATCTTCCGGCGCAGGCGGTTCACGCGGTCATCGACGATGGGGCTGCCTGCGGCATCGAAGAGCATGATCGTGGGCACGAGCTGGATGTAGAAGCCTGCGTCGAGGCCCTTCGCCAGATCACAGCGGAAGGCGAAGTGGAAGAAGACTTTCTCCTTCTCCATACCCCGGCGGATGGTGTTGTAGCGGCGAATCTTGTGGGTGTGCCGTTTGCCTTCGAGATCGGTGAAGGGGAGCTTGCCGGTCTCATTGAAGGTCTCGGGGAGGTAGAAGACCGAGGGTTTCTTTGGGTGAGCGACACAACCGAGCCGCTGAAGCCGCGCCCACATCGTCGTGCGAACAAGGGCAGGCATGATGGAGGTGATGGGCACGCCCAAGATGGCTCCACCTACGGACCAGAGTTGCTGGGCTGAAGTGGGCTTGATGCCCTCAGGCACGCCACTCGGAGGTGGTGCGAGAGCGATGGCTTTGTCCCCGACGGTGTAGCAGGCCCAGGCTTGCTTCAGGGCCTTCGTGGCATCGTCGCCGATGTTTGGCAGAGAGAAAACACGCAGCACCGGCTGGGTGATTTCAGCACGGATGGCATTCAGGCGATGCGTCTCGGGCTCCTGGAGGACGAGGTTCTCGGGCTCCATCGACTGCTGAGCGAGAACGGCTCCGTCTGAGAGTGTGCGCGGGAACTGGATTTGATCGAGCTTCTTCAGCAACTGCCGCCAGCCAGCGGCCCAGCCTTCTTGGAATGGAATGCCGGTGTGATTGTGAAGCGTCCAATCCCACTTTGCCTCATCAAGTCGGAGGGGAATGACAAAGTCAGCGATCTTCCGCTCTCTTCCTATACTCAGTCCTTTGGTCCGTTCACTGACCGGCAGGTCCTTTTCGATGGAGTTTGCTGACATGAGAGCCAGCAGGCGACCAGAGCGATTGAGTGCAGCGTCTATTGTCTGTGGCCAAGGTTCGCCGCCCAGCATCTTCAAGGTATCCAGCCAGACTGCATATCCAGCCGAGGCCAGCTTCCGAGCCAGCCACTCGGCGAACGTCCGGTCTTCGGAGGCGTAGCTGATGAAGAGGTGGCTGGGGGCTGACATATCGTAGGGACGACGATGGCAAGTAGTTACGTCATGTCACGAAGGAGATGATGGGCACGCCCACGATCTCCCTGGCGATGATGAGCCTGATGCAGACCCTCGCGAAGGACGACAGCCCCGACATGAGCGGTCCCCGCGCCGCCTTGATGAAACGCCTGGAGGAAGTGGCGACGAAGGAGTGGCTGGAGGTGCTGCGGGAGAGTCATCCAGAGCTTTAGCTCGCACGGGCGTGGTTCTCGCGGGAAGGGAGCGGGTGGGCTTGCCGCGCTTTCACGAGCTAAAGCTCATGAGTACTTTGGCACGGACTGACATTGCACCGCGAGAGAATGGAAGGCCGCAGAGATTCTGAATTGGAAGGTCTCTCTGGGTTCTCCGAAACTCGGCGGTGCGGATTCTTTGTCTGGATCGGTCGTGGATCGAACTTCTGCTGGCGAACGGGAAGCCGATTCGATTGCCAATCGAATCTACGAAGCCCAAACGCGGACGAACGGCTCCTTCAGCATGATGGAACGAGCATGATCCAGCTTGCCAAGGCCCGCTGGTTTTCCTTACTGTGCGGCAATCCGGCATGAATTCTGCCCGTCGAACTTCGTGAAGGGTCGCTCGCCGCGACGCCCCGTGCCATTGATCTCTCCTGCCATGCCAACGACTCCTCCTGCCGACAATTCTCCGCCAAACTGGCTGCCCGGTCTCCTGCGGGCAGCCGGAACAACTGAAACCGCCCCGCCGGAGGAGATCATGGAAAAAGTGGGACGCGTGGCGGATGCCGCCGCGCCACTGGCCCGCAGTTGGTGGAAATGGATGATGCTGATTCAGGGTTTCAGCGTCGCGGCGCCCTTGCTGTGGCTGGCACGGCGCGCACTCGGTCTCACCCCAGGCACGGCGGCGCTGCTCACCTTGGCGGTGGTGCTGCTGCTGGTGGTGTCGCTGTGGTGGATGCGCTGGCGCGGCATGCAGCGCACCTGGGCGCGGGCGCGGCTGGTGGTGGAGGTCATGCGCGGCCAGAGCGCTGCGGCGGTGTGTCCGGTGCTGCTGACGCCGCGAGTTTTAGAATCCGTTGCCGCGCTGCGACCGCTGCTGCAGCACCACGATCCGGCGCAGCAGCAGCCCTGGCCGGAATGGCGCGACGCCTGGATCACCCGCCGCCTCGACACGCAGGCGGATTATTACCAGAAGGCACGGGCGAAGGCGGAAAAGACCCGCCGCAATCTCACCCGCGCCGCCACGCTGTGCATGGACGTCATGCTGGCCCTGGCGGCGGCGGGCGTGGTGCTCACCTTCAGCAACCGTGCGCCGCAGTGGCTGCGCATGCTGGGTGATTACCGGATCGAGTGCCTTTTGGGTCTGGCAGGAGCCCTGCTGCCGCTCGCCATCATTCTGCTGCAGTCCCTGCGTCATTTGCAGGAGTTGAACCGCCGCACCGCCGGTTACGCCCGCCAGACCGCCATGCTGGAACAAGCACGGGAGCGGCTGCAAGAGGCGGCCACGCCTGCGGTGGCCGTGCAAATCGTGACAGACACGGAAGAACAGCTTCTCGCCGAAGTGGTGGACTGGTATTTCGAAGCTGAAACCGCCGAACAATTTTTCCAAGTGCGGGACCGGGCGCAGGCGCAGGCCAAACATGTCGCGCCGACCACCAGTTTCCTTCTGCGGCCTGTTTATTGGGCTTGGATTATCGGCGGAGCCGGTTTGTTCTTCCTGGGGCGTGTCGTACTGGGCCGGGCACCCTGGGTGGTGGGCGCGGCAGCGGCCACGCTCGGGTGGCTGTCTTTCAGCTCCCCTACTGACCCCGAGGCGCGCAGCAAGCTCCGTGCTGAGGGCCAGCTCGTCGATGAGGCCGGGCAGCCCTGGCACCTCGACTCGCTGCGCAAATCCAACGGCTGCATCATCATCGCTCATGGTCTGCATGACGGCGCCACCTTCACCGCTGGTGGAGAGGAAAGCCGCTGGATGCGGGAGATGAGCCAGGCATTGCGGCAAAAGCTCGCCGACCGGCCGCCGAACATCGGCCTGGTGGACTGGGCCGCCGCCGCCGCCCCCACGAACATCCATCGCATCGACCCCAAGACCACCGTCGCCAAATTCCTCGGCGACCTCGCTGGCATCCCCAGTCAGGCGCGGGAGGTGGGAGACTTCCTCGCCTTCCGCCTCGCGCAGTTGATTCTGGAAAAGCAGATCGACCGCGACGCTCCACTCCACCTCATCGGCCACAGTGCCGGCGGTTTCGTCGTCTCCCGTGCCGCCCTGCAACTGCACCGCATGAACCTCGCCCCCGCCACCATGCATGTCACCATCCTCGACACCCCCGCGCCTGACGCCGAACTGGTGGTCGAAGTTCCCAAGGCCTGCTCCTCGGTCGATTTTTACATCACCTCCCCCTTCGTGCGCGGCCTGGATGATGCCAATCCGCCTGCCAAGGTCCATTTGAAGCACATCCTCTGCGAGGAACCTCTTTCACTCCTCGACTCCCACTCCTACGCCTACAAGTGGTTCACCCAGACCATCCCGGTTGCCAAAGCGGACGAAACCGGCTTCGGCAGGTCGCCGTTCATGAAGAAAACCAATCCGTGATCCAAGGCAGGTATGAAAACCCTCCGCATCTTCATCAGCAGTCCCGGAGACGTCGCAGAGGAGCGTGACCGCGCCCGGCAGGTGGTGGAGGGACTGCGGCGGCGTTACGCGGGGCAGTTTCACCTGTTGCCGGTGCTGTGGGAGGATCTGCCGTTGCAGGCGGACATGTCATTTCAAAAGGGCATCGATCTCGTGCTGTCGCAGGAGCACGGCATCGACGTCGCCGTGCTCATTCTCTGGTCGCGGCTTGGCTCGCCGCTCGGAGTGTCGATCCGCAAGCAAGACGGCTCGGAGTACCGCAGCGGCACGGAGCGAGAGCTGGATCTGATGCTCATGGCGCGGCGACAAAGCTGCGCTGACCGCCCCGCGCTGCTCGTTTACACGCGGCGGGATGACACCAGCTTTGACGAGCGGTTGCGCGGCCGACCGGTGCAGGAGCAGCGCGAGATGGTGGCGCAAAAAGAGCTGGTGCAGCAGTTCATCGAGGAAGAATTTCACGACGGCGGCAGCGGGCACAATGTGCGCGCTTATCACAGCTTCGACCGGCCGACCTCGCTCTCACAACGGCTGCGTGCGCATCTGAGCGGTCTGCTGGATGAACTGGCCGGCGACGGCGCTGCCGCAGCCGTTTGGGACATTGAAAACCAAGGCGCGCCGTTCCTCGGGCTGGAGGCCTTTCAGCCTCGGCATGCGGATGTGTTTTTCGGTCGTGAAGAAGAGACGCTGGAAGCGCGTCAGGCCCTGCGCGAGCAGGCGCGCAATGGTCACGCCTTTCTGCTGCTCAGCGGTGCTAGTGGTAGCGGCAAGTCATCGCTCGCCCGTGCCGGTGTGCTGCCGTCGATCATGGAAAACGAGCTGGACGAGCAGGTCACCGAGTGGCGTGATGTGATCGCCACGCCGCTCGAACTGGGCGGCGATCCGCTCGGCGGCCTCGTGCGCCGTCTTGCCGCCGACGATGTGTTGCCGGAGCTGCGCGGCGAGTCCGACGGACTCGAAGACCTCATCGAAGGCCTGCGGCGCGATCCTGCGCTCACCATTCGCCTGCGCGTGAAGGATGCCTTTGCCCGTGCCGCCAAAAAACGCGGCGGTGGTGTACGTGTGCTGCTGCTGCTCGATCAGTTGGAGGAGCTGTTCGCCAGCACCGCCGTCAGCGCTGCGGTGAGGACGGAGTTTTTGACCGGCATCGAAGCACTGGCGGGCAGCGGCCATGTCTGGGTGCTGGCCACTCTGCGCGGTGACTTCTGGCCGCAGGCGCAAGCGCATCCCGTGCTGGTGCGCCTCACGTCGGGACACGGCCTTCTGCCTGTGCTGCCGCCGGAGACGGACGCACTGCGCCGCTTGATCGAGGAACCCGCGCGTCTCGCCGGCCTCGTCTATGAACAACGCGGCGATCAAAGCCTTGCCGATCGCATCTTGCGCGATGCCGCCGCTCATGCCGAGCTGCTGCCGCTGCTGGAGTATGTGCTGCGCGAATTGTTCGAGCAGCGCACCGCGCAGCGTGTGCTCACATGGGAATCGTATGAAAAACTCGGCGGTGTGATGGGCGCTCTGGCCACACGGGCCGAGGACACCTTCAAAGCTCTGCCCGCCGAGGCACAAAACGCGCTCGGCGGCCTGCTCAAAGCGCTCGTCACCCTCGGGCGTGGCGATGAAGAAGGCGGCGAACAAATCGTCCGCCAGCGTGTGCCGCAGGCCGGTCTGACGGCGGACCCAGGCTCGGCCAAACTCGTGCAGGCGTTGGTCGCGGAGCGTTTGCTCACCAGCACCAGTGATCCGGCCAGCGGCGAGGCGATCATCACCGTCGTGCATGAAAGTCTGCTGCGCGTGTGGCCGCGTGCCGTGGCTTGGATCACGCAAAACCGCGAGTTTCTGCGTCGTCGGGCACGATTGCAGGAGGCCCGTCGTGCTTGGAGCACGGCCGGGAAGCATGCGGATTATCTGTTGCACGGACTGCCGCTCGCGGAGGCGGAGGAACTGCTCTCCAAGCATGATTTGGAGCCGGATGATGCAGAGTTCGTCCGCATTTCAGGCAAGGCATCACGCGCGGCCATCCAGCGGCGGTTGCGGTTGCGCAACACGGTGATCGCGGCGCTGTCGGTGCTGACGCTGATTGCCGCAGGCATTGGCATCATGGCGATGGGCGAACGCACGAAGGCTCGTGGTGCCAAACGTGTCACCGTCACCACGCTGAACCGCATGGTGGACCAGCTCGTTCCTGCGGTGGCCGACATTGCTTCAGCGGCAGAGGAAAAACAGCGTTCCGAAGTCATCCGCCTGCTGGAGCAGGCCGTGGATTCGTTTCCCGCCTCTGAAACAGATGCCGAGGTGGAGCGGCTGGAGGCCATCGCGCTTTCGATGCGTGCGGCGCAGGATTTGCGTGAGGCGGACGTGATGAACGATCCCGTGCTGGCCGCACGGCCGGAGATTCAGGCCGCCACTGGGGCGATTTCACAGGAGATCAACAAACCACAGGCCGAACGTTCGTGGGATCGCATCAACGAACTCAGTCGCGCAAGCCAGGCGGCTTATCGCGACGCCTCACCGGCACTCCAATCCGCCACCGAGAAGAGTAACCGGGCACTCGCGCTGTTTGAAAAACTCCTGCCGTTGTTCCCGGCGGATGCCAGCCTGCGCTTTCGCCTCGGTGTGGCGTCGAAAATTCATAGCAAACTGCTCACCGACGACGAGCCCGCGTTGCTCAAACACTATCAAACCGCCATTGCCGCCTTTGCGAAGGTGGCGGAGCTCGATCCGGCGCGTGGAGCCGAGTCCCAGGCGATGATCGCCCGTTGCCACGATGACGTGGCCACTCTGTATTTGAACTGCAAGGACGCGGCCAAAGCGGAGCCTTATCTGAAGCTCGCCGAAGCCAGCATGCAGCGCCTCGCTGCCGCCGAGCCGAAGTCAGCACGCTGGCTCGAAGTCGTCGCCGACTGGCACACCCTGCGCGCGATGCGTCTCGAACTGGTGCAGTCGGATGCCGAGGCGTTGGTGCAGCGGCAGAAGGCGCTGGAGTTGCGGCGCGCTATTTTGAAGCTCAACGACAGCAGCGACACGCGGCTGGCGCTCGGGTACGAGCTGGTGGGGATCGCCAGCAGCCAGAATCTTTCGTTCCGCCAACTGGATGCCGCCATCGTCACCGGTCGCGAGGCGGTGTCGCATCTGGCGCATGTGCTGCGCAGTGATCCCGCGCATAAAAAAGTGCTGCGGACCATGGTGCGTGCGCTCGACGGCCTGTCATCGGCTTATCGGCAGAAAGGCGGCCAGAAACCCGCCACCGACTGGGCGGCGGCACAAGCCCTGGAATATCAACGGCGGCTGGTGGCGACCGATCCGCTCAATCTGGACGCTCTTTACGGTTTGTATCAGGGAACCTTCACCCTGTGGCTGAGCAGCAAAATGTTGTTCAAGGACCCGGCCGAAGCACAAAAAGCCGAACGGCTGTGGCAGGAACTGCTCGAGATCGCTGAAAAAGGCCTGTGGCTGACCCGTGACACCGTGATTCATCCGCGACTCGTGCCGGAGGAATCGCCCGGCAACTGGCGACGACTCGCGGCCAGCTCCGCGCACGGGTTGCGGCCGCCGCCAAGCACCGATCCCGCCGCAGAGGAACTGCAAGCACGCTGGGCGGACTATGAAGCCGCCTACAAGGAGACGGACGCCGAGTCGTTGCAAGCCTTGGAAGGCAAGGACGGCTCGCCCGCTTTCTTCAAGCTCGCCCGCACCGCGCATGACCTAGCCATGGTTTTAAACCAACAGCATGCCGCAACACCGCCTTCACCCGAGCAGCGGACTCTCCTGCGCGTGCTGCTCGATGTCAGTCGCAGCGTCCTGGCCCGTCCAGGGCGGAAGGAAACGCTCAATGCTGAGGATCAACGTCGCCTGGAGTCCATCGACACCCTCCTGCGTCAGCTTCCCGCTCCGGAATACCAGCAGCCGCTGCTGGAGCATCTGGACGCGGTGGTACGGCCATGATGACGACAGTGTTGATGCCCTGGCCGAGTATGCCGGTGATCCGCGAAGATCATGCAAGAGGAACTGCACCTCGATTCCGAAGCGCTCGAAGCCGTCACCTTCGCTCTGGAACTCGCGCCGTCGGAGAAGCAGAAGGATCTGCTGGAGTTGAAGGACAAGCTGAAGCCATGAGCCTGATCACTTCGGCGGCGCGGGGATGAACTTCGCGGCGCGGTTGATGGCGTCGCGGTCGGTGGGGCGGTAGCGGAGGAATTCGCGGGCGGCGGCGGGGGTGCCGTTTTCTTTGAGGGAGAGCAGGTATTCGTTGAAGGGTTGCTCGTCGAAGGGCGAAAGCGGGCGTGTGGCGGACGGGGCGAGCATCCATTTGGCCCAGAGCGTGGCGACTTCCTCCCCTGGAGCAGGCGTTTTCGGGATGGCGGCGGCGCGTTGCTCGAAATCCTCGAGCGTGAGGGATTCCAGACGACCTTCCTCGGTCAGATGGCGGCGGCCTAAGCCTTCGGCCAATTGGAGGAACCATTCCGGCAGCCGGGTGTCCTTCGGCGGCATGAGCAGGCTGAAGAAGCCGTGCTTGGAGACGCGGAAGAGCAGGCTTTTGCCATCGTCAGAGACACGGGCGACGACGATGCCCTCTTGTTCAAGGCTGTCACGCGGCGTGTCGCGGATGCCTGGGGTGAGGCAGTCGCCGGTGCGGAAGTTCCAGACGCGCATTTCTCCATCATCGGTGATGGTGACGAGGCGCTGGTCGTCCGGGCTGAGCGCGATGACGGACACAAACGAGTCGTGGCGCATGCGGACGATGTTTTTGCGTGTCTGGATGTCCCACACGCGCACCTCACGGTCGCGGCCGGAGGTGATGAGGAGCTTTTCATCCATCGTCAAAGTGACCGCGCCGACGGCTGGCGGATGATAAAACGGATCGCCAATCGGCTTGAGCGTCTTCGCATCGTAGATGAACACGGTCCCGTCGGGATCAGCCGCGGCGTAGAGTGATTTCTGGCGGTTAGCGCCGCCGGCCTCGGAGTCGCGGAGTTGATTGGGCGAGTTGTCCGGGCCTTTGAGGCGGGCGATGAGTTCTTTTTCGAGCACATCGACAAAACGGCGGCCCGACATGCGCTCATGGATGTTCCAGACCTGCACGGCGGCGATGCCACGCGGGGCAAAGGCCAGCAGAGAGCCGTCGTGGCTGATTTCGGCATCACGCAGGGTGCGTTGCAGACGCGCCCGCTGAAGCGCGCCGGTCTTGCTGTCAAAGATGCTGACCTCGCCTTCTTTGGCGACGCCGATGACGAGACTGGTGTCACGGACCGTGGAGGCAACAAGCATCTCGCTGCCATGCGAACGTCCGGGGAACCGGAGTTTGCCGTCCTCCAGCTTCCAATCGTAAATGTTGCCGGAGCCATCGCCGACGATGATCGACTTGGCGTCGGTGCTGAAAGAGAGCGCAGTTATGGAGGAAGGATGCGAGAGCGGCGGTAGCACCTCGCCGCCATTGCGGAAGCTGCCGACGAACACGAGGCCGTTGCTCATGCCGAGGGCGATGATTTCCTGCCGTGGCTCGATGGCGACGTGAAGCAGTCCTTTGTCCACCTCAATGGGATCGCCGACCGGTTGGCCTAGGCGCAGATCCCAGGTGGTGGCGGAGCCGTCCGCGCCTGCGGCATTGATGGGATCGCCCCCGAAGATGGAGGCGGCAAAGATGCCCTCATAATCGACCGTGATCTCGCTGACCACGCCGCCTTTTTGCTTCATGACACGGGCGGGGTCCTGCGGCTGGCGCAGATCCCAGGCCTGCACGCCGCCCATGCCGTCCGTGCCGATCTCGCTGCCGACGAGGAGCTTCTCGCCATTGCCTGAGAAGGCCACGCAGGTGACCATGTTTGGCATGCGTGGCTGGAGGTTGCGCCGTTTGCCATCCTTGAGAGACCACAGCTCGACACCGCCGTCGTCACGACCGATCACGGCGCTCATGCCATCGGGTGTGACCTCAATGCAAGCGACCTGTACGCCGGGTGGCATGGGATGATCGGTGCGCTCGCCGGTTTTCAGCTTCCAGATGGAGATGACCTCGCGCTGCGGCGGTGCCTCGCGAACGGGAGCAGGCATGGATGTGGGCGTGATGCCGCAAACAGCCAGCACCACGTCCGCTTCCTGGCTGATGGCGACTTTGGCGGCATCGGTGGCCCCCTCAGGCAGGTTGAGCGGCGGCGTGTCTGGGCGGATGAGATGAATGTTGGCCAGCAAGGAGAGCAGGTTTGTGGCGGCGATGTCGTTGGCCGGATCGGTGCGCAGGGAGCGAGCGAGGTAGGCCACGGCGTCGTCGTGCTGGCCGTTGTCCATGCGCTGGCGGGCCATCTGCTCGTCGGAGCGGCTGAAGGATTTGCGCAGGTTTTCGCGGCCCAGTTCGGCCTCGGCGCGGTTGCGCTCGGCTTTGAAATACATCGCGGTGCTGGTGATACCGCCGATCAAAACGGCTAGCGAGATGGCCACAGCAGCGGCGACACCCACTCGGTGACGGCGCACGAAGCGCGTGATCAAGTAACCACGGCTCGGCGGGCGGGCGGTGATCGGCTCGTAGCTCAGATAGCGCGTGATGTCGTCGGCAAGATCGTCCGCGCTGCCGTAGCGGCGGTTCGGATCGCGTTCGAGCGCCTTGAGCGCGATCCAGTCGAGATCGCCCTGCACGGAAGGCTCGATGGTGGAGGGCTTGGGCGGGTCTTTCTCCGCCAGATCGCGCAGCAGGACGTGGATCGGCTTCTGCGCGATGTCCGAAGGTGTGATGAGCGGCTTGCCGCAGATCAGTTCAAAGAAGACGCCGCCCAGCGCATACACGTCCGAGCGGGTGTCCACATGCGAGCTGCCGTTCTCGATCTGCTCAGGGCTGATGTAGCCCGGCGTGCCGACGAGCTGATCGACGCCCGTGGCGATGGTGTGGCCGGAGCCTTCGCCTTCCATCACCTTCGCGATGCCGAAGTCGATGACCTTGGGCACCGCCTTGCCGGCCTCGTCCATCACCATGATGTTGCCGGGCTTGATGTCGCGGTGGATGATCCCTTTTTGATGCGCGTGATTGACCGCGCGGCAGACAGGAATGAACAGCGCCAGACGCTGGCGCAGGTCCAGCTCGTTCTGTTTGCAATAGCTGGTGATGGAGCGGCCCTTCACCATCTCCATCACGAAATAAGGCGCGCCGATGTCCGTCTCGCCCGCGTCGAGAATGCGGGCGATATTCGGATGCTCCATGATGGCGAGCGTGCGCTGCTCGATGGCGAAGCGGCCCAGGATGTCCGCCGAGGCCACGCCCGCCTTCACGATTTTGATCGCCACGATGCGGTGAATCGGCTTTACCTGCTCCGCGCGATAAACGACGCCGAAACCGCCCTCTCCGAGCTTGTCTAGCAGGCGGTAGCGGTCGCCGATCCAGCCGTCGTTGCCGGTGAGGGACTCCATGTGCGAGCGCGGCTTCGAGGGGCTGCCCATCGAGGCCATGGAGGATGCTGTCGCGGCCGGCAGGCCACCGTGGCTCGGCATCGTGGCGGCGCCGGGCATCGTGGGCTGAATGGTCGGCTGCCGGTTCGTCGGGATCGCGATGGTCTGATCCTCCGGGCCAAGCGTGATGTTGCCGGTGTCCATCGGCGGAGCGTATTTCCCACCCATCGTGGCCGCAGGCAGGCTGCGGCTCGGATTCGGAATGGCGATGGTTTGGTCCTCCGGTCCCAGCGTCATCGCACCCGTGGGCGTTTCCGCCGGAGGCTGCTGCGCGCCCATCGTGGGCGGCGGCTGGCCTTTTTTGAAGTTGGGCACCGCGATGGTCACATCCTCCGGCCCCAGCGTCACGTTTCCCGTGTCGAACGATGGCGTTTCCTTGGGATCAGCGGGAGAGGGGGAATCCGATTTGGGTTTCACAGGCGGAAAAAGTAAATTCAGCGCACTGTTTCAGAGAACCGCGTCCCGGGCAAGCCTTGTGAGTCTGCCAGATGGAGAAAAGCAGCGTCATGCCAATGACACTTCGATGAACTGGCGCGGCTGCACAGCCTCCAGCGCGGACTGAATGGCGGACACATGCAAACGCAGCGTCGGCCAGTGCGTCGTGGGCAGAAGCACGACGGTGATCTGCCGGGTGTCGAGGTTTTGCTGGTAGCGGAGGTTTTTGTCACCAGTGAGGAAGACCTCGAAGTCTTTCTCGGCAAGCAGCAGCAATTGCCCATTCTTCACGCCGTCCCAGCCCATCTCCTAAACGGTGCGGTAGTCGTGTCCGACGAGGCGTGATTTGAGAGGGCGGGGCAGGCACTCATCGATGAGCACTTTCATGGCTGCACGAGTCTGCGATGTGCCTCCATGAGCACCTCCACCGCCGCCTGTTGGGTGACGGTGGGAAACCAGTCGAGAAACTCGTCGAGCGAGCAACCGCTCTCAAGATGCTCGAACAGGCTGGCCACGGGCACGCGGGTGCCGTGAAACACCGGTTCGCCGCCCATGATCTCAGGATCGATGGTGATGGCGGATTTCTTGGGTTCCTCAAGGGCTGCGTTCATGCTGCGAGTGTAGTTTCGGAACGGAAGTTTTTGAACCCTGCGCGCCTTACTTGAACCGCCGCAGCCGCAGGCTGTTCAGGATCACTGAGAGGCTGCTCAGGGACATCGCCACGCTGGCGATCATCGGATTGAGCAGCCAGCCGGTGAAGGGATACAAGATGCCGGCCGCCAGCGGGATGCCGAGGCCGTTGTAGAGGAAGGCGAACCACAGGTTCTGACGAATGACCTGCATCGTGGCACGGCTGAGGGCAAAGGCTTGATGCAGGGCGCGTAAATCACCCTTCACCAGCGTGACGGCGGCGCTTTGGATGGCGACCTCCGTGCCGGTGCCCATGGCGATGCCGACATCGGCGGCGGCGAGCGCGGGCGCGTCATTGATGCCGTCGCCTGCGAAGGCCACATGCCGGTCTTTGCCTCTGGCCTGATACACATGCAGCAGTTTTTCCTTCGGCGAGACCTCGGCGGTGACTTCGTCAATACCGAGATCCTTGGCCACACGCTGCGCGGTGGTCAGCGCGTCGCCGGTGATCATTTGCAGCTTCAAACCCAGCGCGTGGAGCGACTCGATGGCCTTGGGCGTGGTCTCCTTGACCTTGTCCTTGATGGCGATGAGGCCGAGCGGCTTCTCGTTGAGCACGACGATGACCACGGTGCAGCCCTCGGACTGCAACTGCACGGAGCGCGCGTGGCATTCGGCGTCGAGAAAAACGCCGTTCTTGTTCAAAAACGCCGCCTGGCCGACGAAGACCTCGCTCTCGCCGATGTTCCCGAGCACACCGCCGCCGACCACGGCTTGAAAATCCGTGACGGTGGCGAGCGGGATGTCCCGCTCCTTCGCGGCGTTCACGATGGCGGTGGCGAGCGGGTGCTCGCTCGCAGACTCGACAGCGGCGGCGCAGGCGAGCAAATCACGCGCGGAAAGACCGGGCAGCGGGAAGATCTCGAATACCGTGGGGCGTCCTTCCGTGAGCGTGCCGGTCTTGTCGAGCATCAAGGTGTCGATCTGTTGCAGACGCTCCAGCGTCTCGGCGTTCTTGATCAACACACCGAGCTGCGCACCACGTCCAAGGCCGACTGTGACGGCCATCGGCGTCGCCAAACCAAGCGCGCAGGGACAGGCGATGATCAAAACGGCCACCGCGTTCACCACGGCAAACGCGAACGAGGGCTGCGGGTCCAACTGCCACCACAGCAAAAACGTCAGCACCGCGATCAACACCACCGCAGGCACAAACCAGGCCGAGACACGGTCGGCCAGTCGCTGCACCGGCGCACGGCTGGCCTGAGCTTTCGCGGTCATTTCGACGATCTGACTGAGCAGCGTGTTCGCGCCGACGCGTTCGGCACGCATGAGGAAGGTGCCGTTGCCGTTCACCGTGCCGCCGGTCACGGCGGCGTTCGCTTCCTTCGTCTGCGGCATGGATTCGCCAGTGAGCATGGATTCATCCACGGCGGAACTGCCTTCCGTGACGATGCCATCCACCGGAATGCGCGCACCGGGTTTGAGGCGCAGCACATCGCCGATTTGGATGTCATCGACGAGTGTTTCGACTTCTGCGCCGCCACGCACCAGCAGCGCGGTTTTCGGCGCGAGGTTCATGAGCGCACGAATCGCCGAACCGGTGGCGCTGCGGGCGCGGAGTTCGAGAAGCTGGCCGATCAGCACGAGCACGGTGATGACCGCCGCGCTTTCAAAATACAGCGCCATGCCGCCATGTGTGGCCGCGTGCGGCAGCCAGCCTGGCGCAATGAGCGCGACGACGCTGTAAAGCCACGCCGCCAGCACGCCGAGGCCGATCAGCGTGAACATGTTGAAGCGCAGCGTGAGCAGCGAACGGCCAAACCGCACCAGCAGCGGCCAGCCGACCCAGAAGACGACGGGCGTGGCCCACACGAACTGCATCCAGCCAGAGGCATCGTGCGGAATGTCGCGGATCACCGGCAGATCCATGCCCATCGAGAGCAGCACGACCGGCACGGTCATGGCGACGCTCCAGCGCACGCGCCACCACAGGTCGCGCACTTCCTCGTCGCCACCGTCACCGCAGCACTCGGGTTCGTTGCGGTGCGCGAGCGGGTTTTTCTCCAAAGCCATGCCGCATTGCGGGCATGCGCCGGGTTTGTCCGAGCGCACGCCCTCGCACATCGGGCAGATGTAAGGCGCGAGTGGCAGGAGCGCCGTCACCGCGGGCTTCTCGTCTGTCGAGGAGCAGTGCGGGCAGGAGTTTGGCGCGTTGGGTTGCATGGCGAGGACAAAAATTGTCGCACAAACAACGCCATCACCAGCCTATTCTTGGCGAATGCCGCCTCAACCCTTCGTGATGCACTCGTCAAGATTGAGAATCGCGCTCGCCACCGCGTACCAGGCCGCGAATTCGTCCGGTGGGAGGTTCTTTGGCAGCTCGAAGCCGGTGGTCAGGTCATTCGTGGCCTTGGGATCGGCCTTGGCGGCTTCAAACTGCGTTTCCCACAGTGATTTGAGCACGCCGAGCTCTTTCGGCTGCGGCGCGCGTGCCAAAGCGATGCGGAAGGCGTGTTGCAGACGCGAATTGAGGTCATGGCTCGGTGATTCGTTGACGATGCGTCTGGCGAAGGCTTTGGCGGCCTCGACATAGACGGGATCATTGAGCAGTGTGAGTGCTTGCAGCGGTGTGTTGCTGCGGGAACGACGCACGACGCAGGCCATGCGGGCGCTGGCGTCGAAGTTCATGAAGCTAGGATAAGGCGAGCCGCGCTTGAGCACGACGTAGAGGCCGCGGCGGTATTTTTCATCACCAGGACTGACGACGTAGTTGTACTGCTGGCCACCGACCTTCTGCCAGAGGCCGTCCGGCTGCGGCGGACGGATTGGTGTGCCGCCTTGCTTCAAATTGATGAGCCCGGCGATGGCGAGGGCGTTATCGCGAATGGTTTCGGCGTCGAGACGGAAGCGGGGACCGTGCCAGAGCAATGTGTTGGCGGGGTCGCTGGCGTAGAACGAACTTTCCAGTTCGTTCGGAGAACGAGTTGGAAAACTCGTTCTACTACTCTGCCGATACGCCGCGCTCATGACGATCTTCTTGAGCACATGCTTCATGTTCCAGCCGCTTTCCATGAACTCGACGGCGAGCCAGTCGAGCAGTTCAGGATGGGAAGGCGTCGCGCCTTTGATGCCGAAGTCTTCGAGGGTCGAAACGATGCCCTGGCCGAACAGCTCGGCCCACCAACGATTCACGGTGACTCGTGCGGCGAGCGGGTTGTCGCGGCTGGTGAGCCATTTCGCGAGCGTGATGCGGTTTGGCGGTCCTTTCGGCTGCGAATTGAAGATGGCGGGAACGGTTGGCGTGACGGGATCGGCGGGGTCGGTGTAAACGCCGCGTTTGAAGATGGCGGACATGCGCGGGGCGGGCAGCTCGCGCATGATTTCGGTGGTGGGGGCGTTGAGGGCGGCGATTTGCTTTTGCAGCGTGGCTTTTTGTTTTTCGAGCTGGGCGAGTTGCTTGTCCTTGGCCTTGGCAGGAGCTTTGCCGTCGTCGTTCTCGACGGCGGGAAGACTGGCGACGACATCGCCCGTGATGCGGGAGATGCGCAGGCAGCCCATGACGAGGCCGTTGCCGAAATTTTGCTCCATGCGGATGCTGAGCTTGGTTCCCGCAGTGATTTTCACCGGCTTGGCGAGTTCAAACGCGGCCCAATGCGGCTCCCCGAAGCGTCGGCCGATGGCCCAGGCTTTTTTACCGGTTTGATCGACGAGACTGGTGACGGCGTAACCCGTTTGCGAGTAGTTGGCGTGGGCGGTTTTGAATGGGAGCGGCTGCTTGCTGCCATCCGGCGCGGTGAGCGTGCAGTCGAAGCTGTGAAGCACGAAGTTGGGACGATTGGCACCGCCACGACCGGGGCCGTCTCCTGGAATGGAGGCATGCGTGAGGGCTTCGAGCATCAAGCCACTGAGTTCACCGCCGCTGAGTTCGGTTTCAAAGGTGTAAGTGTCCGTTTCAGGCACCGGGCCGGTGAGGAGCACGCTGCCATCGGCCTGGAGTTCGGATTCAGCATCGCTTTCGGTGAGGAAAGCGGTGGGTTTGAGCGCTTGGACGGCTTCGATCTGGCCAGAACCTGCGCCAGCCGGGTTTCGGCCTTGTTTGCCAGCGCCCGCGATCTGCTGCTGCCGTGCGGTGATCTGCGCTTCGAGCGCCTTCATTTGCGCTGCAAGCTGCTGACGCTGCGCTTCGCGGCCAGGATCGCTGATTTTAAACGGAGTGCCGTTGAAGCGAATGGAACCAGGAGCGGCGCTGGCGCGCTCGGCTTCTTTCTCGGTGTTGTTGTAGTAAGCGAGCAGCGAGTAGTAGTCGCGCTGGGAGATCGGATCGTATTTGTGATTGTGGCATTGGGCACACTCAAGCGTGGTGCCGAGCCAGACTGCGCCGGTGGTGTTCACGCGGTCGATGACCTGATTGATGCGGCTTTCCTCAGGCTCGGTGCCGGCTTCGACGTTGGTGGGTGTGCAGCGGTGGAAGCCGGTGGCGATGATTTGATCGGGCGTGGCGTTCGGAAGAAGATCGCCGGCGATTTGTTCAAGCGTGAACTGGTCGAAGGGCATGTTCGCGTTGAGCGCATTGACGACCCAGTCGCGCCAGGCCCAGACCTCGCGCAAATCATCGCGCTGGAAGCCGTGAGAGTCGGCGTAGCGGGCGAGATCGAGCCAGGGGCGTGCCCAGCGGACGCCGAAGTCTTTTGAGGCGAGGAGGCGGTCGGCGAGTTGCTCGATGCTTGATTCTGGATGCTGGATGAAGGCTTTCGTAAATGCTTCGACTTCAGCGGGAGTTGGCGGAAGGCCGGTCAAATCGAGCGACAGGCGGCGGATGAGTGTTTCCGGGGAGGCTTCGGGGGATGGCGTGAGCTTCGCGGCTTCGAGTTTGGCGAGGATGAAGTGGTCGAGCTCGTTTTTGGGCCACGCTTTGTTCTGGATCGCCGGAAGGGCCGGGCGGGTGGGCGGTAGGTAACTCCAGTGCTTGAGGGTTTCGAGTTTGTCAGGCCACTTGGCACCCGCATTGATCCAATCGCGAAGATGTGTGATTTCGGCGGCGGTGAGGCGGTCGCCACGCTTGGGCATGGCTTCCTTGTCTTCCTTCGGCAAGGCGATGCGCCGCAGGAGGTCGGGGCCGATTTCGAGATGCTTCGCGGATGCGGTGTCGAGGCGGAGCTTGGCCTTTTGCACCTCGCTGCCATGGCACTCGAAGCAGGCACGCTGGAGGACGGGGAAGACGTCCTTGGCGAAGTCGGCGGGCGCGGCGTCGAGAATCGTGGCAGCAAACAGCGTTATGAGAGCGGTGCGGATCATTCTGCTCCTTCAACGGGACAGCGACGAAAGACTTACGCCATTGATCAAGCCCGCGCAGGCAACAGTGCCACGCCCGCCTACCTGGAATGGCCTTTTCCGCCTGCAAAGCGCGGAGCGCTGCTCTTTTGGAATTGCCTGCGTGTCGCGCGTGATTCCGCGAATCGCCATTGCTCGTCTCTTTACCCTGTTTACTTCTCCACCACCATGAACCGACCCACACTGCCAACCTTCGTCTTTGCCATACTCACCTCTGCCGCACTTGCTGAGGGCGGCTTTTACGGCGATCCGCCGGATGCGACCCATCCGTGGGGGATTCATGACATGAACCGACCGCAGCCACCGCGTGTGGAGCCAGGTACTGCCACGACCGCGCCATCCGACGCGGTGGTGCTCTTCAGCGGCAAGCCGGAGGAGATTGAAAAATGGATCTCTGACAAAAACGGCGAACCGACGAAGTGGGTCGTCAAAGACGGCGTGCTTCAATGCGTCCCTGGCAGCGGTTACATTCGCACGAAGGAGGAATTCGCCGATTGCCAGCTTCACATCGAGTGGAGTGCGCCGAGCAAGGTCGAAGGCAGCAGCCAGGGCCGTGGCAACAGCGGCGTCTTCCTCATGGGCGCGGTCGAGGTGCAGGTGCTCGACAATTACAACAACCCCACCTACCCGGACGGCTTCGCGTCGTCGATCTACGGCATCAATCCGCCGCTGGTGAATCCGCTGAACGCTCCCGGCGAGTGGCAGAGCTACGACATCGTCTTCCGCCGCCCGATCTTCAAAGACGGGAAGGAAATTGATCCCGGTTACATCACGGTGTTCGTGAATGGCGTGCTCACGCAAGACCACACGCCGCTCGAAGGCGGCGGCGGTCACAAGGCGCGTTCCAAGCCGAAGGCATTTCCTGAAAAAGGCCCGCTCAAAATCCAGGATCACGGCAATCCCGTGCGCTTCCGCAACATCTGGTATCGCCCGCTGCCGAAACGCTTCGTCGATGGCGGCGAATACAGCCGCATGAGCGAGGAAGCCACCGCCGCGAAGCGTGCCGAGATCGCCCAGGGCATCCGCGAGGACGCGGCGAAGCTCGAAGGCAACGCGAAGATGCTCCGCCTGTTTGAATCGCTCTGCTACGCGGAGAATGCCGAGGCGAAGGAGTTCGCGCTCGCCGCCGTAAATGATTTTGCTGCCGCGATGAAAGCGGTGCCTGCGGACAAGATCGAATCCAAGAAGGGCGAGATCCTGCAGGTGGCGAAGGCTCTGCGCTATTTGGCGCAGTTCAAGATTCTTGCCGAGGAGCCTGCGGCCCGGCAGGAGCTGGAGGCCATCATCAAGGCGAACGACTGGGAGCCGAAGAAGAAGTGAGCAGGAAGCGTGGGCCGGAGGTGTTTGGCGGATGCGTGTCACAAAACCTGGAGTGACCTTCGCCAAACTATCCGGCTTCTGGACCCATCGTCAGCCTCCACGCGCCCCAAGCGGCCGGTAGCCATCATCGCTCCGCGTGATGAGCCATGCGCTTTCATAGAAAAGCAGCGGCCTCGAAACTCGAACCCCCTGCGTGTTTGCAAAGCGCTCAGCTCCTCTCGCGGAGCGTGAGGCTACGTTGCTTCGCTGCAACAACGTCAAAGATACTCCTCGATCGGCAGCTTGCCGTTCGAGGCGCAGATGAACATGGTGCCGGGCTTCGTGGTGCTCGGCTTCAACATCACCTTGCCGCCGCCTTCTTCGACCATGAGCTGGCCGGCGGCGATGTCCCAGAGGCTGATCTGCTCCTCGACATACGCATCTAGACGACCGGTAGCGATGTAGGCCATCGCGAGCGCGGCGCTGCCGAGCATGCGCGTTTTGCGCACTTCATACGCGATGCGCTTGTAGCGGTCGAAACCGAGATCGAGCGCTTCTTTGCTCTTGGAAAAACCGACGGTGACGACGGCCTCGGGCATTTCAGCGCGATTGCTGACGGCGATGGTTTTGCCATTGAGCATCGGCTTTTCGCCACGCACGACGGTCCAGGTTTCGTTCTGCGTCGGGTCAAAGATCACGCCGATGAGCAGTTCCTTCGACTCACGTTTCCGTGCAGCGATGGAGACGCAGAAATGCGGGATGCCGAAGAAGTAGTTCACCGTGCCGTCGATGGGATCGACGATCCACTCGATTTCGCCGTTGCCGCCGATTTCGCCGCCTTCTTCGCCGAGAATGGCGTGATCGGGGAAGCGGGCGAGGATCATCTCGGTGATGAGTTTCTGGCTGAGCACATCGAGCTCCAGCTTGATGTCGTGGCGCTGCATCTCGTTCACCGTGAGTTCGGAGCCGAAGTTGTCTTTGATCATTTTGCCCGCGGCGTGCGCGGCTTCGGTGGCGGTGGCGAGGAGTTCGTTCACTGGATGCTAGATTCTGGGGGCTGGATGCTGGATGAGATGTGCGCGATCAATTCACGCGCGAGAGCGGCTTTTGACTGCTTGGGGAGGGCAATCGTCCGACCGCCGGGGAGGCAGAGGGTGACTTCGTTTTCCGCACTGTCAAACCCGATGCCCGCCTGCGACACATCGTTCGCCACGATCATGTCACAACCTTTGCGCGCCAGCTTCTCCTGCGCCTGGGCAATCAGGTTCTCAGTTTCAGCCGCAAAGCCGACCAGGAAGCCCTTGAAGCCGAGTTTTGACCGAGCGGAGCCGAGGATGTCCTCGGTTCGTTCGAGTTCGAGCGTGAGCTTGTCGGCGGTCTTCTTCAATTTTTGTGCCACGACATGCACGGGACGGTAATCCGCCACGGCGGCGCTGAAAATAGCCGCATCGCAGCCGCTGAGGTAGATTTGCACCGCATCGAACATCTCCCGTGCGGTTTCCACCTTGATCAAACTCACACCTTCCGGCGCAGGAATCGTCACCGGCCCGGAAACGAGTACCACTTCGTGTCCCGCCTCGGACGCGGCCTCAGCCAGCGCATAGCCCATGCGGCCCGAGGAGCGGTTCGAAAGGAACCGCACCGGGTCAATCGGCTCCCGCGTCGGGCCGGCGGTGATGAGGAGACGCATCGCCAAACGTCCAGAGTCGGAAGCAGATGGTCAAGGAGTTGTCAGCCGT
>Ga0209573_1001343_pt1 | contig 39106 bp, 30 predicted proteins | sample TNRBio252014_DNA_FD_185870 | JGI IMG/M metagenome (GOLD analysis project Ga0209573, IMG submission 185870) | Wastewater treatment Type I Accumulibacter community from EBPR Bioreactor in Madison, WI, USA - TNR Reactor_6/25/2014_ DNA (SPAdes)... | ecosystem: Engineered > Bioreactor > EBPR >...
AGTAGAGACAAGGCATGCCTTGTCTCTACGCGGTTCGGTTTCCCATCTTATAAGGGGAAAAGCCTGATTATCAGGCAAATTTTAGCCGAACCTCACGTATATGAAGGAGCTTCCGGCGGAAGATTTCCTTCAAGCTGATGTGCCGGAGGTGGTAGTCATGGCGATTTTATGCGCCTCTGAATCGCCGGAACAGTTGGTAGAAGCTATTTTACATTAGTCCTTGACAACAACCGTTTCGCCGACTATATTAGCATCGCGGATACACTGGGCGAACTCCGCGACTTAAACGACCTCATCAAAAAGAAACGCAAACAGATGGCACTACAATTCGACATCACCAAATCTTCCATCTACCAAGAAGGTAAAGAAGACGGTATCGCGCAAGGTATCACACAAGGCATCGCGCAAGGTATCGCGCAAGGTATCACGCAAGGTATCACGCAAGGTATCACGCAGGGAGAAGATCGCAAACTCCTCGAAATTGTGCGAGAGATGCACGCCGAGGGACTCACTTTAACCAAGATCGCCCGCATCTGCCACCTTACCGAAGAAAAGGTAAAAGAAATCCTACAAAAAGATCGATAGAAAAAGTGGGGATCGGGTTTACCTTAAATCTTTTACTGCTCGGTATCCTCCTGTTACCGCACGGTGGGCTAACAGCCCAAAGACTCTCTTTTAAGGTTTATATTTACGAAAAATGTCTTTGGATTGATACCGCAAAGGTTGACGTTTACTCCAAGAGCGAGCAAAAACCGAAAATCATCCGACAGGAAAATAATTTTATCCTCATTTATGATAGTATAGCTGTCTGTTATCAGGATTCATTCATCATTCGATACCAAAACAAAGATTATCGGATAAGGTTACATAAAGATTCTTTTTACCATAACTTAAAATTATATATTCGTACCGATTACAGCAGTGCAACGGAAGACGGTCAAAACGAACGCTGGGTTAAAGGGATCATTAACTTTGAAAGTCTAACCAAACGCCGCTTTACCAATGCGATAGATTATTTTTTTAGCAATGGTGCGATGCCTTTCCGCATGTTTAATCACTAATTCAATTCCCGCCTCAAGTTCTTTTTAGCGCGGCGGGCTTGCTTTTTCACCACTTCGGGGTCATATTGGTCGGTTTCGGGAATGTAAACGCGGACGTTTCGGGCGGTCAGAAAGAAACCCTTGCGCTGGTCGCGGAAACGTTTTTTGTGGTAAAACATCGCATCCTGCGAACCGTCAGTGAGTGCTTTTTGAGATTCGGGCGTGTTTGTATTGGTTTTTTTGGTGCGGTCTAAGTGGTCATAGACGATCATCTTTTTCTTTTTCTTCCAAAGCCCCGCCGAAGAGATGATAACCTCTCGCCAGTTCAGCGAAAAAGGTGAATTATCCGAATAGCGGAACAGCCTCCGAACGCGCGGATAGCCCCCAAAATAGAATATCGGCGCACCGAACAGCACCCGATTACTGTCCACGGGATCAAATGCCAATACGTCCACAACCTTGTAGTTGTATTGGATGTCGTGTTCGCTAAGTCCCATCAAAACGTAATACTTCACAGGAAACATCTTTTTCTTCCCCCGAAGCGAGGACACCCGCGCCACCTTACCCTCAAATGTCAGCACGCCGAAGGGCGTATTTTTCGGCTGATAGTACAATGCCCCCAACCAATCCTGATGCGTCAGCACTAAGGTCTCTATATCGTTGGTTTTCACGAGGCGGTCGGTCAGCGGGATGACGACAATCTTTTTCGGTGAACCCGGCACATCATAGATGCGTTGCACAATGCCGTAGTAGAACGTATTACGATACGTACCTTCTCGGTCAAAGTCCGTAAGCCCCCACGTGAAGATGCGAAACGACTGATCTTGCGGAAAAAGGCGCGAAACCGTCTTCAGACTATCAAAGGGGTAGTTATAACTATCTTCCCGCTTGAGGATGGTCATCATCCGCCGTACAAAGATGCGATTGAGCGAATCCTTCACCGCTTTGGAGGGATGCTTCAGGATTTGGCGCGCCATCGGAGCTAACTCTTTCTCCAAATCCGATAACGGAGCGGTCAGGTCGCGTTGGGAGGCTTTTTGCGCCGATAATTGCGCTATCATCAGCGACATTAAGGCACAGCAAAGCACCCACCGCACTACGGTAAACAGGGTACAATTCCACCCGAAGCGCAAAGCAAGTCGGTTCACGCCGTAAAAATAGCGATTATCGCGGAAATTCGGCTGATTTTTTATGGATCAAAAGCCTTATGCTTGTCGTTAAACATAAGTCATTACCTACTTTATTCTATGTATTTAATCATTTTTCAAATAGACCATTAAAACACCTGTATTTTTTTATACAATCACCAAATATAACTCATAAAGAGTTATTTTTGTTATCAAAAACAATAGAAAAAGTTTGTAGTGTAAAAATTATTTTTAGATTTGCAGATCAACTTTTTCGTCTCTCAACATGAACTCAATCAAAGTTATTCTTTTTATGCTGATTTTGTTGTGTAGTGTAACGGTAGGCTACACACAGAAGCGAGCCAAAACTGCTCAAGAAATAGAGCAAGATTCTGCTGACATTAAGCAACAGCTAACTCGCCCCGACGGCTTTTATGCTAATTTCTCTTTGGGCGGTAATTTAGACTTAATTGATGGTATTACCCTCAATAATGCTTTTGCTGAATTACGTGTTAAGGTACCTCTTTCTGAACGTAGATTTAGACTTTACAGCGGAATTTATCTCAATCGCAATGTTTCTCAAGATTCAACAGGAGGATCACCTGTTCGTTTAGCCATCACGCCCTTATTTGCAACAGTTCAACCCACAGATACTTTCATTAATTTAGAATATCGGTACGTTAAACAATCTAAAACGATTTTTCGGACTGAAAATTTGGGTTTATACTTAAACCCAGCGGTCAAACTTTATTCCCCCTCTCCCAAAACAAGAAGTTTTGAATCTTCAAAAATAAAGGAGATAACTCCCGTTTACTCAACATTATATGCACTCTTACATCTAGAGGCAATCAGAAGAAGTTATTCTTATGATTATTCAATAGATGAAGTATTTAAAGACACGGTAAGGCAAAATTTAGGTACACCTGTGGTCAATGATGTGGGACAATTTAATTCCAAAATACTATCCCGTAATATTAGCCAGTTTGTTAACGGTAACTACTGGGATTTTTATTTTGGCTTGGGCGCGCGATACGAAGCTAGTTGGGACCCTATTGAAATATACATACAAGCCATGGCTGGATCTGCATTTGTTAACGGTCTTAATATCAATGATCGTTCAACTCCCTTGCTTGAACAGACAACAAAACTTTATTACAATTTTCAATTTAGCTTACGGGATACAAAGTTAGGCTTACGAATTGGAGGTGAAATCAGGGGATTAAGTGAGCGATCTAATCTTCCATACAACAATAAACCTACATTCGTATTATTTATCGCCGAGGATATTTCCTTGGATAAGCTCTACAAAAGGCTTACCGGAAAGGAGTAACCTGCGCACCCTAAACAATCCCCTCTTTCACTGTTGAAGGAGGGGATTGTTTTATTCCCCCGCCCCTGCATTTTTCAGTAAGTCGGCTACTTTGGTGTGTCCGCGCTTGCGGGCGATGGTGAGTGCCGTTTCTCCGTCTTTGTTTTTGGCGTTCAGTTTGGGACGGCGCGCCATGACCAACTCCGTCAATAGTGGGTCGCCGTAGTACGCCGCCTTGTGGAGAGCCGTATTGCCCGAAGCATCCGTGATCTGCACCGAAGCCCCGTTTTTGATGAGGTTCACGATGATGTCAAACGATATGCGGTCGTGTTTGTATTTATTGCCGTAAATGGTGATAGCGTGTAACAGCGGTGTGCCTTTGCGTCCCTTCACATTCACGGGGACCTCGCGGTCGAGTAGCTTAGCGATGATGGTTTCTAAACCTTTCGGGACGACTTTCGCCGTATCCAACACCTGATCCAGCACCAATAACGCCATATTCAGCGCATTTTCACCCGTATTGATGTTGTCGCCTTCGGTGTCCGCCCCGCGTTTCAGCATAAAGTCCACCAAGTTCACGATCAGCGAATCCTGCGCCGTATTGTACTTCGAGACCGCCAAGACCAAGGGCGCAATCTGGCTTTTTTTCGCGTTGATGTCCGCACCGTTGTCAATCAGATAGCGCACACTGCGGAAAAAGTCGGGATGAAAGGACGATGCCTCAAAAACTAAGGTCAAAGGCGTATCATTATCAGCGTTGATGGCGTTAACGTTTGCCTTTTTCTTGATGAGTTGTTCCGTAATCTCTAAGTTGGGTAACTGTACCGCCAGATGCAGGGGCGTTTCTTCCTTCACGTTGGTGAGGTTGACCGATGCCCCGCCTACGATCAACGCCAAGCCTGCTTCGGGGTGGCGATACCGCAAAGCCACATGCAACGGCGTACCGAATCGCACATCTTCGGCATTCACATCCGCGCCCTGTGCCAGCAGTCGGCGAATCCAAGGCGCATCCCCGATGAACGCCGCTTTGTGAAGGGCGGTGCGTCCGTCGCGGGTATGGGATTTCACATCCGCACCCAATTCGATCAGGAAGCGCGCCAAGTCATTATCATTACAGCAGAATAGGACGGATTCACCGCGTTTGTTCACCGCGTTAACGTCGGCTTTGTTACGGATCAGTAGGCGTGCCAGTTCATTCATGCGATTCCGCGCGGCAAGCATTAGGGGCGTATCGCCATCGTTATTGGTGAGGTTGGGGTCAGCCCCGCGCTCCACCAACGTCTGTGCAAACCAAACCTTTTTTTCCCGCAAAGCAAACAGCAAGGGCGTATCACCTGATTTAATCGTGGTGGTCTTATCCTGATGGAAGCGGCTCCAGAAGTCCTTTTTGCCCGACCTTCCTCCCGAACCCTCTTCGCTGATGTCGCGGTTAATGCCGTGATTGAGGAGTTGGAGGAAAACGTCCTTGGCGTTGTATTCGATGCAAAGGTGGAGTAGGGAATAGCCCACACCGTCCGTAAAGTTGAGGTTTTTGGTACGGTTGAGGTACAGGCGAATCAAGTTGGTATCGTTCCGCTCGATAGCGCGATTCCAAGGACTTCTTTTCAGGTCATAACTCACATACAAACTCGCCCCCCGTTCCAATAATAGCTGTGCAATGCGCGGACTTGCCGTAACCTGCATAGGGGAAAGGGCATTATCCTGTTCCACTTTAGCTCTTTTATCCAAAAGCATTTTAACTAATTGGAAATTATCACGCTCTACGGCGTAATAAAGGGGTGTGCGTCCCTGCTTGTCTATCGCATTGACTTTGGCTCCGGCATTCATCAGCGAATAAACGACCTCCACATTTTCCCGCTGAATCGCTTTCATCAGCGGCGTGATGCTGTCGCGGTCTACGGCATTGGAGTTGGCTAACTTTTGCAGTAAAAAGCGGGCAACTTCGCCGTCTGTGGTCAGCATCAGGGGCGTTTCACGGGTCGTAGCCGTCGGGGTATCCACCACTGCGCCCGCTTCGACCAACGCCCGCGTGATGGCAAGGTTGGAGGCGTAATGGAGGGGCGTTTTACCGTGTTCATCCGTTTTGTTGACCTGCGCGCCGCGATCCATTAAATATTTCACATAGGGTAGATTCTTCGACCGAACGGCGTAATGCAGGGGCGTAGTTCCTTTGGTGCTGTTTCCCTGAATGTCCGCCCCGCCGGAAATCAAGAGTTTTGCCATCTCCGCCGACTGGGCATAATGGAGGGGACGCAAACCGTAAGCATTAGCTACGTTCACATTGGCGCGCTGGGTGATGATCTGCTTCACCAACTTTAGGTTACCCGTTTGCACCGCTACGTGGACAGGTGTATTACCGTCGGCACCGATTTGGTTAACATCAATCTTTTTACTTAATAACAGGAAGGCTAAGGGTTCGTTGCCCTGCTCAATCGCCATACACAGCCAAGGCTTGGTATTAAACAGGCGTAAGTCAGGTACTTTTTGCAGGAAAAAGGCAATAATGTCATTGCGATTATTCCGAAAGGCGGACTCGAAAGGGGATGTACCCAAGAATCCGGGTTCAAAGAAGATGGAATCCTTTTCGGCGATCTTTTTCAGCAAAGCTAAATCACTGACTACATGGAGCGGACGCAAACCGTCATTTTGGGACAATAGCGGATCCGCCCCGTGCTTCAAGAGCAGTTCGGCAATGTCCTTTCGGTCGGCTTTGAGGGCAACGAGGAGTGGGGTAGCACCCGTTTGGGTGCGGGCATTGGGGTCGGCATTGAGTTTGAGGAGGAGTTTCAGCGTTTTGATCTGTCCCCGCATACATATCTCATGGATGGGCATCCAGTCGCCGACGGCTTTGGCGTCTTTCTTCGCTTTCCGTTGCAGGAGGTAAGCACTGAGCGCATCACTGGGGGACAAATGTAGGAGCGTTAAACCGTTCAGGGTTCGCACGTCTGTTTTTGCCCCTTTGCTGATTAAATATTTGGTGAGGGGTAAGTTGCCCTTACTGACGGCTACGTGGATCGGCATCCATCCGCCCGTGCGTTTGTGGTTGACGTATGCCCCTTCGTCTAAGGCTTTCTTTACGGTGCGAAGGTCTCCCTTTTCGCAGGCGAACCACAGCACGTTATTGAGGGAATCCTTACGGAAGGCTATTTGGCAGGAAGCGGTATTTGCCGAATAAAGATATAGGAATACGGAAAGGAGGAGGCATAGTGTTTTTCCTCCTTTCCGTAAAGCAGTCATTTTAGCGGTTACTTCCACTGAGCGGGAAGAATCTGCTGGGACAAATGATGTATCTGTCCTTTTATCGTCCATTTATCGGTTTTATATTGTCCGCGTAAAGTTACGATTTGTTCCATATCATCAACGCGCATCACGAGTGTTCCCATAGCGCGGTCGCGGTCTTGTTGGGTACTGAAGGGATGCGGATCATTCCCGTTACCGGCGATGAAGTAGGGATCAAGCGTAAAGGCAAGGTGGTAACCCTTATGTAAGTTACGGGATCGGGTGGCGATAGCGTTTTCTATCGTTTCGATGTCCTGCCAGTAAGCTACTTCGTTTTCGATATGGTTACCGTCCACCGCACGGAGGATGCGAACCGATAGGGGATACTTAAAGGTTTCAAAATCCGTTTCATGGATGATGAAAAAAGAGATCGGTGCGGTGGCATCTTCGGCGGTAACACTCCACAGGTCTTTGGGTTCGATTTGGGAGCGGGTTGCCAAGATGGGCTTGAATTCCTCCACGATTTGGCTGATCCAAGCGGCTTCGTCTTCGGGCAGGTTATCATCAGCGGAGGCGATAAACTGTTCCACCCATTCGGCGATGATTTTATTCATCTCGAGTCCCGAAAAGAGGTCTTCCCGCAGGTGGGTCAGCATTTTTCCCAACTGGTTTTCACCTTTCCACTTGGTGGGGTCGTATTTTTCTTCGTTGCTCATCCCCATGCCAATGCCGTAAACTTTGTCGTTGGGGTCGGCTTCGACGAGGTGTGTGCCTCGTGTGGCAACGAGCTGTTCCAGCAGTTCGGGGTGTTGGACGAACTTAGCACGGTTGGCTTCGTAGAGGAAGTCGGGGCTGTGCTTAGTCCATCGGTACTGGTCTACACCCTTGACTTGGGAGGCGATCTTTTTTTGTTCGCCGGGCTGAAGGGTTTCTAATATTTTCTGGGCGTTATCTATATCGTTAAAGAGGATGGCTTTTTTGTAATACAAATATTGATCCACACTCCGAAAGAGTTTGCCTTTGAGTACGAAGGTTGTTTCGTACTGCATCGAGAAAGGAGACTTTTTGCCTTGAAAGAAAGTATATTCTTCGGTACGCTCGAGGGAGGTATCCGTTTTGACACTTTTCGCACTCATAAATCCGTAATTTCGGCGCAAAAGCCGATAGAACGGCAAAGTTAGGCATTATCGCGCAATATCGCGTTCCTTTTTCGGGGGAAGGCGAATATTTAAGAAAAAGGTTAAGCGGTTGCGGGGTTTGCCTGCGGTTCGTTTTGGTAAACGCTCAGGTAACGGACTAAAGAAGCACGCTGACCATTGGTTAAATTAAGGAACTTAAATTTAGCTTTCAGGGCTTCAAAACCGATTTCTTCAACGATTCGCCCCAAAAAGGAATTATAGAATGAACTCGAGTACGCGGTCGTACCGGTGTAATCCACTTCAATCCGAACGTCGGGGGTGAACAAGTAGGGTTTTACCGCATCGTAAACGATTGCCCCTTCCTCATTCAGCACACAGTAGCGGGTGAGGTCTGCGATTTTTAAGGTGATAGCGGTTGTCATGGGGTTAAAAGCTAAAGTCGTCTTGGAAATCAAAATCTGATAACCTATGGAATAAACAAAGTTAGACAATATCGCGTTGCTTTTTCGGGGAAAGGCGAATATTTAAGAAAATCACTATCCACCCACTTCCTCTATTCAATACCCATAAACCTCCACCGCATATCGTTCGGGTGCATCTTGCAGGTGGTAGCGGTTCATTTGGTCGAGGATGAAGGCAGGGTAATTCATGCCGGCTTTGGTTAGGTAGGCTTGCTCGTTGGGTAGGGGAGTACCTTCCTCCACAGTGCCGGATTCATCTATGATGATCTTTCGTACCGAACCTTCGTGATAGCGAAAGTAAGCATATATCCCCACATTTTCATAATAGAGCAACGCCGTCAATTTGGCATCGGGCAGTTGCTTGAGCCATTCGGCTACGGGTTCACCGCTATCATCGAAGGGAAAGACCTCTTCTGGCACACAAAAGGGCAGGATCAAAGCATCATTAGCACGAATGAGGTAGAAAAGCCGTCCCTTGGGCTGATAATCACGCTCATACAGTCGGGTCAGCGGTATCTTTTCTTTCAGAAAAGGCATCTTTGGCTCTTTCCCGATCAAGATACGCGATAAGAATCGTTCCCAAAGTGTTCGGCTTTTGAAGCGGTTTTGGCGGGCTTGCAGGAATGGAATGGCATCCCAATCCGTCCTGCGCGTCTCCAAGATGGTGAAGGATAGCTTTATACTCATAAAAAGGATTTCATAGCAAGAACGATTAAGGACTGACTGCTAAATTCGCTCGGCTAACTTACCACCGAGATAGCCCATCGGCAGATAAGCGACTACCAAATCCAGCACGTTAAACCACATCGGCGCGGATAAGAGAGCCACATTGATACTTCCCCCAATGAAGAAAACTACCCCGATCCCCAATGCAAAGCGCAGGTGATTGTTAGCGGCGATCTTGGCGGCGATGAATGCACCCACCAGCGTTCCGAGAGCGTGCGCCAAAAACGGCATGAGAAAATGCTCGGGACCGAAGAGGTGCATGGAGGCTTTTAATCCCTCCATCGTGGTAACGTCAGCACCGGCGGGGGGCGGAATAAGCGAACCACTGACGGCGATAATGCCACCGTTCACGGCACTACCCACGATTAAGCCCGCCACGACGGCTAAGATATTTTTCAGAGTCGGATTCATAAATATATTGGCTGAATGAATAATACCGCAAAACTACTGATAATTTCGGATACTGCTACATTATTTTCAATAAAATATTATAACCACTCATTGAAAATCAGTACAAGGAAGTTGTTGGTAGTTGGGTTAGCCCCAAACAAGGGCGTGAGATGCTAAGGAGGATAGGAAATAACACCAATGGACGTTGGTGATCCGGCAGGGGTAGGAGAAATGGTTAAGCCATTGCTTTATCGTAATAATTCACTAAATAAGGGCTTAATAAGGCATAAAAGGAATCTTGCTTTGTTTGATTTTTAGATTCAAATACTACCCCCTTTTCGCTGACGAACTTAATGAAATCTTCGGCAACCTCTTGGTCATTCTCATATACAACACAATCCTCTTTCCAACGACTGGCATTGTAAATATGATTTCCGTAAGACACCAAAACCTTATCGCCGTCTCTCTGGGAGATAAGAATCTGATGTACCGGTTGGTCAATCCGTGTGGGGGATTTAATACACAACTCGCTTATAAATAAGGACTTTGCACGTTCATCGTCCTTTTTCTTTTTAGTACCTGTTAGTTTGTAGAAGGCATCCACTACATCAGGATCGTCGGTAAAAGAAGTCTTTACTACTAATTCCAACTTAAATTTCTCATCGATGGACTCGGCAAACCAGGTCTTAAATTCCCCAAAAAAATCAGGAATCAATTTATTTTGAAAGTTGAATTGTTTATCTTTCGCCCAATCGGCAAAAGGAGTAAAATTCGCATTATTTTGAGAGGAGTACGTCATTGCGTGTCACTAAGTTTTCAAACACAAAGTAAATCGGGTTATGGTCAGAAACAGGTTTTCTATTAACCAATGGAATCTCCATAACTTTGACTGATACAAAGTTATCAATTAAATCGGGACGAACCAAAATTTGGTCGAAAAAGTTGTATTGCTTTCTCATCATATCATCCTTAAATTTATTGGGAGCATTAGCGTAATTCTTACTTGGCTGATTACGAGTACCTTGAGGCTGATTAATATCATCATTGGCTACTCCAAGCAAACTCCACATTTTGTTATAAAAAGCAGGGTAATGCAAATCTCTCCTTAAAAGCCTACCTCCAACCTTCGTATAAGAATCAACCTCATCACCATTATAAAATGTGCCTTTAGCGTAAGGTGCATTGAAGGAAAGCGGATGTATCATTAACGGGTCATAGACATTAGCATTAAAATCACCCATCACAATCGTTCGGGGAGGTCGCTTCTTAAAAAAATCTATTTCCAAGAGCCTGATTTCCCGATTCAGTTCAATAGCATAAGCAAAATTGGTCTCAAGGTCGTTTAATTGTGATGGCAAATGCACCAAAAAGATCAAATACTCTGTCCCATAGGTCAAACAAAGTACCCGAAAACCCGCTCTGTTATGAAAAGGTTTTACAACTTTTCGATGCAACATACCTTCTTTAAGGTTATAGCTATTTACTTTCCGGTAGACGGATAGTTTATTATTTCCGTCAAAATTTCCATCAAATTTTTTAGGATCAATAATAAGATCCCAACTATTACTGGATTCATCTAAAGGTACGCCACCGTCTTCGACAATAAACAAAACATCTACCTCCATCTTTTCAAGATAGGATGATAAAGCTCCAACCGCTTGGGCGGTATTTTTCCGAACGTTCCATAAGATTCCTCTAAGGGTACTCATAAGCTAATGTTTTTCGTATTAAAAAATTACCTAATCCCCTTACTCAACTCCAACATCACCTCGATGGGTTTCAGGGCGGCGAGGCGCAGGTCTTCCGGCATCGTCAGTTCAGGAGTTTCGTGCAGGAGGGTGAGGTAGAGTTTCTCCAACGTATTGAGCTTCATATGCGGGCAGTTATTACATGCGCAGGACTGGTTGGAAGGCGCGGGGATCAGTTCCTTATCGGGGCAGGAGCGTTGCATTCCATGCAGGATTCCCGGCTCGGTGGCGATAATGAGGCGTTTCTTGGGACTGTTCTTCGCGTAGTTCAAAATACCCGTCGTAGAGCCGATGTAATGCGCCAAATTCAGCACGGTATCCTCGCATTCGGGATGGGCAAGGAGTTCCGCATCTGGATACGCATCCATCAACGCTTTGATCTTACGGTGGTTGAATATTTCATGCACCATACACGCCCCGTTCCAAAGGATCATGTTGCGCCCCGTCTTTTTGTTAATATACGCGCCTAAGTTCTTATCCGGTGCGAAGATGAGCGGTTGATCTTTCGGGAAAGACTCCACAATCGCCACCGCATTGGACGAAGTAACGATCACATCGCTTAACGCCTTCAAGCCCGCCGAACAGTTGATATAGGTAACTACCTTATGGTCGGGGTGTTTCTTCTTAAACTCAGCAAAAAGGGGCGCGGGGCAACTGTCCGACAGCGAGCAACCCGCATTCAAGTCGGGGATGACGACCTTTTTATCGGGATTGAGAATCTTAGCCGTCTCCGCCATGAAATGCACGCCGGCAAAGACGATGATCTTGGCATCGGTTTCGGCGGCTTGGCGGGCAAGCCCGAGACTGTCGCCGACATAATCCGCTAAGTCCTGTATTTCCGACTCTTGGTAGTAGTGGGCAAGCAGGACGGCTTGTTTGTCTTTTTTGAGTTGGCGGATTTCGTGGTGGAGGTCAAGCGTAGGGTCCACCTCTTGGCGGATAAAGCCGTATTTTTGAACGTCCTGAAGGATTGGGGTTGTAGTCATGGATGTTGGCTTATGAATAGTTTTTTCCGTTTGAATTTCTTTCATCCACTTTCCTTATTATACTTAGATTATAGTATAAAAAAGAAGTATAACAAGTATAACGCTGTGGATTTGGGGTAAAAATAGGCAAAAAAAGGCTTGGCAGTTTGGCTGTTAACAGTTTTTCCACCGTTTTGGCTTTCGGTAAAAGAGCGACTTGTGCTTTTGTACAATGGTAAAGGTACAGTACGGCTTATGATTTCGTTATACTTCAGCGATTATTTGTACGCTTACGGGGCTGAAAATCAGTTATTTATACGGGTAGCTCCTTTGGAATATAAGTGCCACGATTATACGCCGTGTATAAGGCTGATATTTTGGTGGAGAACGTGTTTATACCGTGTTTATACGGTGTGGACAGTAACCCACAGCCCTTGTGGAATGGACGGTACGCCATCTGTGGTGGAAAAGGCTGGGCGTATAAGTGGGTAGTACGGGGACATATTTGTACAAATAACTGCCTGCATCGAAGCGTCAGCCTTGCCCACAGTGCCATCCACTTGTACCCACAGGGATTCCACAGGTTGTTCACCGTTTCGGCGGAAAATGTGGGTTTGTCCACGCCCGTCATCCACGATTGGTGGAAAACGAATTATACAAGGCTTAGGGGGCAGGTACAAGAATTATACGCCCGACTATAAGTATAAAACGGTGTATAATATGCCGAGTGAAGAATTTTAATCCGCTTATGGTAGCTTTTTATATTCCGGTGAATCTTTGTACGCATCAAAGACGAGCGGTTTTTGGAACTGCTCGACTACCTTAAATAGATGATACCCTGCATACAAATGTAAGACAACAACTAAATACCCAAATATACTGGTTATATTAATTAAATCGCCTTTTTTACAACAATATGGAAAATGAATATGATTTTCTAAGAAAATGGGATATATGAAATTTTTATGAAACAATAGAATTATAAATATACTTCCGCAAAACACCATCAAGGATCGCAGAAACCAAAATAACCTTCTAATTGAACTATTATGTTCTTTGGGATCAACGTATTGCGTAAGTGTCCATGCAAAAGCTCCGACTTTGTAAATTTCATCGCGTGTTTGAAGATACTTTGAGCCTTCATAGGCTTTTTCTAAACACTGACGGATCATTAGTAATAAAACAGGTATCAACAATGATAAGCCGAACAAGAAAATTTCGGGTATTCCTATTAAAGCCCCTAAGATTGGGAGTTCGTCTAAAGATTCTTTCCAGTCCGTTTTAGGAAACAAGGGAAGCAAAAAGTTAATTAGCACGGTGGCACTCATTAGCCAATAAACACCCGTTAAATGTTGGGCATGTTTTAGGTTCTCAACTACTACGTCTGCATTTCGTCCCATTTTGGAGGTAGAGTGCGGATTTAATTGTAACGTAGCCGCTGAATCGTTTTTACTTTTGTCGGCATGGGCTACAATTCCGTTGATAGCGACTTCGTAACTATGATGCTTTTCTTCGCCGAAATTTGCTAAGGTATTTTGGTCAATAATTGCATCAGAGAGGATGGCATTTTGTAGGTTTGCCCCTTTTAGGTTAGTCCCTCGTAAATCCGCCCCTTGTAAATTAGCACCACTCAGAATCGCACCTGTAAGGTTAACGCCTCGTAGGTCAGCCAGTATAAAATTAGCCCTAGTCAAATCAACTGACGGGTCAAACTTAGCGTTTTGTAGCTTTGCACTTTGGAAGTTTACTGTGTTTAAGTTTTCAGCACCTCGAAAATCAGTTTCAATTAGAATCGCACTCGTTAGAATCGCACCTTTTAGGTTTGCACCTTTTAGGTCAGTTCCTTGTAAATTAACGCTTAACCATTGAATATCGCTTAGATTAGCTTTCTCATCAAATATAACTCCCCGTAGGTCGGCATTCGCCAACTTAGCCTTATTGAGGTTGAGTACACTTTTTAAATCTGCCTTTGTTAAAATAGCACTTTCTAAAATTGTGTTCTCTAAATTTGCTTTCTGGAAGTTTGCTTCAGATAATTTAGCATATCGAAGATTGGTATCTTGTAAATTAGAACCTATAAAAGAAGAACCGGATAATTCGGCACTATCAAAATCTACATATTTAAAATCATATATACGATTATTCTCTAAATTCGTGTTTGATAGGATAATTCTTTCAAAATTAGCAATCCGAAACTTAAATACAGAATACTCATCTTTAGCGTTAGGGTTATCCTTTATCAATGGATAACATTTATCTATCCATAATTTGTGTAGCTCTAAAGCATGTTGTAAAGTGAATTCTCTATTTTCGATTACCTCATAGCTGGTTAATTGGACTATTACACCACTATTTTTTAATCTTGAAATAAGAGTATTTATTTCTCGTGGGAGAGTTGAACTGGTGAAAGTTAAGTTAATTTGTGCGGTGGATGTGAGTCGTTTCATCTCTATTATTCCCCTTCGTTTAAGTTAATTCCCAAATATAGGGATAAAATACACTTTGACACAAGCATCAGAGGTAAAAATATCGGTTCGTTTTGCATTTCCCGCGCGGGAAGGCTATCTTTGGGTATGATTACGTCCTTCACCATCGACCGCTACCGCAGTATCAAACACTTAGAACTGACGGGCTTACGCAACATCAACCTCCTCGTCGGTGCCAACAACAGTGGTAAAAGCTCCGTGCTGGAGGCAGTGGGGTTGGCGGTGAGTAATAATAAGTCCACGCTCATTTCCGACATCTTGGAATCTCGACAATTCCAATTTAATGAGGTTGATCTGGAACTATTTTTTTACTTTTTAGATGCTTCAGAGCCTATTGTTTTAACTTCTACTCTAAATGGCAAAGTTAATGCAACTGTACGTAAGTATATGAAAATGACGGATGAGGCTTCTTATCGTAAGAAGAGAAGCCCGCATTTGTTTGAAGACGATCCGGAGCCTGTTCTTTCTAAGGAAGTTCAGTTACTGCTAATGTCTGATAATGAAGGGGAAGATACATTTAAGGATGTTTTAATCTTTTCATCCGATAGACGAAGATTTTATCGCCCAAAACCCAAGGATCATCCTGCTAACTGCCTTTTTGTTACAAATTTTTCTGCTCCACCGCTTTATGATTTGGTTTCCCAATCCTTGGAGAACAATTTAGAACAGGAACTGATTAAACCGCTTCAAGCTGTTGACTCACGTATCAAAGACATTGTCCCTGCTTATAAAGATGTACTGGTGAACATTGGTGTTCGTCGTCGTTTAACCATTAACGTTATGGGGGATGGAATTAAACGAATCGCTACCATCACGGCTTGCCTGATTAACTCAAATGACCAAGGCATCCTCCTCGTAGACGAAATAGACACAGGCTTACACTACACATCCTTGACCCACCTGTGGAAGGCAGTCCTCGCCACCCTGAAGGAACGCCCCGACTTACAGCTCTTTGCTACCACCCATTCGGATGAGTGCGTGCGGGCGTTATATGAAGTGCTGAAAGAAGAACATAGCGACGATTTGGAAAATGCACCGGCTACCCTCATTCGCTTAGAACGGGGGGAAGACCAACATTACGCCACCAATTATACGCCCGATGTGATGTATCATACTTTACTCCGCCATTACGAATACCGCTAAGCGATGAATCAATTATCCGTCAATCAGAGCACAGCTTCCGACAGAATACTCATCGTGGAGGGTTATGATGAGAGTGCTTTCTGTAAAGTATTTCTCAATCATTTGGGAATAAATGATGTAACTCTCATTAACGCTGAGAGTAAGGACAAAATCAAAAGCGAGATAGAATCCCTTTTGAATAATCGTTCTAAGGTTAATCCTAAGCCTATGAAGATCGGTATTATGATGGATGCGGACGATAATAAAGCCTTAGATCGTTATAATGGTTGGGTCGGACAAATTAAAGAACTTTCCAAAATCAAGATACCCAAAAAACGGATCGGTACATTTTCCCAACCCGATACCACTGGCTTATCCTTTGGTGTTTATATTACCCCGCACCCCAATGAAGGTAAGATGATCGAAGACCTTTGTTTGGCAACAGTTTCACCCGAAAAGATCACGTGTTTGAATGATTACGTGGCGTGCTGTCAATTCTCTGATGATGAATTAACTTTCCCCAAACGGAAGATGCGTATCTTTTTAGCCACTTATGACAGTTTGGAAGCTACCGAGATGCTGAGAGAAGGGAAGTCTATCAAACGTGAAAAAATTGACCGATTGGAGTACGCCAATCACCAGAACCTGTGGGATTTCGACCATCCCAACCTAAGCGACCTCAAAGCCTTTCTCCTTTCCTTCGCTCTTGATAATATTTAACGGTTGCCTACCGGACAATCGTCTTATCTTTGTATTGAGTCTAAATAAAGATAACACAGCCATGCAACCCGAACCCGAAAATCCTACGGAACAGCTCGCACCGGCGCGCCCCCTGCCCAAATGGAAGCAGTACCTCAAGCGGTTCGGCATCTTAGTCTTTGTCTTTTATTTGGTGAAAGGCATTGTTTGGCTCATCATCTTTTACTTCGGGTTAAAATTAATATCTTAAATTAGCCCCTTCTTAACGGAATGTGCTAAGTATGATTAACCCGCAAGATAAACAGCCTGCCGCAGGCTTCTTTGAATACCTCTTTAAGCGTGCCAAGAGTACCCGCGACGGGCGCGTTACTCGTATATTGGTCGCCGTCCTCTTTACGTTGATGATTGGCATCTTTTGGCCCGTGTCCGATACTTTGGAATACCCCTACCAAGTAGATCAAAAATGGCAACACAGCGACCTGATCGCCCAGCGTTCCTTTCCCATCTATAAGTCCATCAATGAGTTGGAGCGGGAACGTGAACAAATCCGCCGGACCGTTCCCGAACCTTTTACCGCTTCGGGCGATTTGGCGGAAATCAATAGAAAAAAAATTATTGACTATTTTCAAATATTAACCAATACAACTCTCCGCATCCGATTAGAACGCAATGACCTTAAACTCAAAGAGATAGACGGTGAGTTGCAAAAATACCAACCGCCCATCACCCGCGAGCAACTCCAAAAGCTGAATCAAAACAATACCGACCTCAATAACCTGCGGATGCTGACTATCAATATCTATGAGGACATCTTCCGCTACGGATTGGTTGATAAATCACTTAAAGATATTCAAACGCCGATGATCGCCCTCCGGCGTTCCTCCTACCGACAGGTAATACGCGATAAGAATACCCTCTTTGACAAAGCCCGTGCCACCGACCTCATCAACCGCGAAACGGCTAAACTCCCCGATGAATCCGCTCAACTGGTTCGGCAAATCCTTTTTCTTTATTGCCAACCCAATTTTAAGTTTCGGGATGATACCTATGCCGAAATGATGGATCATGCCGCTGACCGCGTATTGCCTTATCACGGTAAAGTAGAAAAAGGCGAGTTAATCGTTGCCAACGGGCAGATCGTTACCACCGACATCGCCCGTAAGTTAGAATCCTACTTCAAAGAAGCCTCCGGTTATCAGAAAAAGCGGTCGGATCGCCATTTTTTGCGCATCTTGGCGCAGATCATCTTGGTTGGTTTTTTGACCCTGACGATTGTTTTTTATCTCAATTCCTACCGCCGGTCGGTTTATCTGGATACCAAGAAGTTTACCTTGATTTTCTTTGTGCTGATGCTGTCGGTGCTGATGCTGATTGCTTTGGAGTTTTTAGCACGCAATACGGCAACGTCCATGCGGATGGATTTGATATACCTAACGCCCCTCTGCTTAGGTCCCTTGCTGATTACCATTTATTTTGATGACCGCATCGGCTTTCTATCCAACATCGTTTTGGCGATGGTGGCGGGATGGATGGCGCAAAACAGCTTGGAGGTCTTTTTTGTCCAATTCTGTGCAGGTACGTTTGCCGTCATCAACATGACGGAAGTCCGCCAACGTTCCCAGCTTATCTCTACGGCGGGGGTGGTTTTGGTTTGTTATTCGATGGCGTATCTTGCCTTTCAGTTTTACCGCACCAGCAATATCTTAGAGATCAACTACGCGAACCTGATTCTTTTTGCCTTCAATGCCCTATTCATCTTGAGTATTTATCCCATTGTGATGCTTTTCGGGCGGTTATTTAACCTGACTTCGGAACTGACCTATCTGGATTTGCTCAACTTGGAGCATCCCTTACTGGTGGAGATGGCGCAGAAAGCCCCCGGAACGTATCAGCACAGCTTACAGGTAGCGTATATTTCGGAGGAGTTAGCCCGCACTATTCGCGCCCATGCCTTGCAAGCCTACGTCGGGGCATTGTTTCACGACATCGGCAAGACAGTCAATCCGTCTTATTTTACTGAAAACCAAATACCCGGTCAAAGTGCGCACGATAAACTAACGCCCCTACAGAGTGCTGAGATTATCATCGCCCACGTAACCGACGGCGCGGAGATTGCCCGGCAGTATCGCTTACCCTCCACGATTATTCAGTTTATTACAACCCATCACGGCACTACGCGGGTGGAATATTTCTACCGCCAATACGTCCAACAGATGGGTGGTGAAGTTACCGAGAAAGAGGAACGACTCTTTCGCTATCCGGGTCCTTTGCCCCGCTCCAAAGAGGAAGCCATTGTGATGATTGCAGACACGGTAGAAGCCGCCGCACGATCCTTAGAACATCCCACCCATGAAGACGTGCGCGCATTGGTCGAAAATCTGATTCTATATAAGCAAAAGGACGATCAGTTTCGGGAGTCATCCCTAACCTTTGAGGAATTGAGCAAGATCAAAATCGCACTCGTTAAGCTGATGCAAAGCATTCACCACACCCGCATCAAATACCCCGAATTGAAACCCAAAGACGAATAACGTTCCACGTGGAACATTCCGAATATCTATCCATAGACCCTCGGCTTTAGTCGGGGATTTTTGTATAAATTACGTTCCACGTGGAACAAAAAATAACCCCGCACTTTCATACAGGGTTGGTTTGTTGTAGGGATTGTTCCACGTGGAACGTTTAGGATTGCGGTGCGCGGAAACCCTGCATTGGCGTAGCGCGAACGGGTAAAGAAACGGTAAAAGTCGTGTTGCCCGGCTCGGATTCTGCGCTAATCAGTCCTTGATGCTTGTCTATGATCTGTTTGCAGATGTGAAGCCCCAAGCCCGTGCCTTCGCCTTGCGGTTTGGTGGTGAAAAAGGGTTCAAAGATGCGGGGCAGAATCTCCTGCGGGATGCCCGGACCCGTATCCGAAAGGGATACTTTAATGTAATCCTGCTCTTGATACACCCGGATGCGGAGTTCACCCTTGTTATTCATTGCGTGTACGGCGTTGGTAATCAGGTTGATCCACACCTGATCCAATTCGTCGGGGTAACAGTAGATTTCCGGCAGGTCGGACTCAAACTCCGTAATGACCTGCACCCCTTGCTTTAAGGTATTGTGATACAGCGTTAGGGCTATCGGTATCTGGCTCTCAATTTTGGAGGGGATCATTTCCACCGACGGGTTTTGATGCGAAAAGCTCCGCAACGCAAAGATGATCTTCTGGGTTTTGCCTACCGCCGTCAGGATATTATCGGTATTGAGACGCATCTTGCCTAAAGCCCCCGCCATCTCCACAATTTCTTCGGCGGAAGGATGCTTAAACAGGACATCAAAGTCGTTTAACTGCTTGTAAACCCCGATTTTGGAGAGCGTGCGGGCTAAAAGATCGGCATGGGCTACATTCATCGCCTCCAATGCTAAGGCTACATTCTTGCGGATTTGGCGTTCCTCCGCCACAGAACCCACCGCTTCCGCTTTCATCACCACATCCACGAAGCGGAAGAAGAGTTCCAGATCGTCGGCACTGAGTTTGGCGAAGAATTGGGGTAGTTTCGGGATGAGTAAGGGTAAGTTGGAATGCAGGTTCTCCGCCGCCGCTTTCACCGCTCCGATAGGTGTGTTGATCTCGTGGGCTACGCCTGCCATCATCGTACCCAATACGCCCATCTTTTCGGACATAACGAGGTGGGCTTGGGTAGCTTGTAATCGTTCCAAAGTAGCGCGCAGTTCCTCCTGATTGGCAAGGAGTTCCTCGTGATGGTCGCCGAGCAGTTTATACTGCCGTTGGATTTCTTGGTTGGCGGATTCGAGTTGGTCGTTTTTGGCGTTGATCTCCTCAAAGGCATTCTCTAATTCCGACTTTTGTCCTGTTAATTCCTGATTGAGGGAAGTTAATTGGTCGTTCAGGGCGCGGGTTTCCTCGTGGGCTTGAGCAATATCGGTTAGGGCTTGCTCTAATTCCTGCTTTTTCTGCTCCAAAAGGGCGTGTTTGCGGGATATTTCCTCGTTGGCACGTTCGGTTTCGGCACTTTTGTGGGAGATGATCTCTACGGCTTTCTCCAAATCCTGCTTCTGAATCGTGATCTGCTTGGTATAAGAATCCAAAAGTTTGTTAGAGGCTTCCAATTCCGCCTTTTGGATCGTGATTTCGGCGTGGGAGGCTTCTAAGGCACGCTTTTGCTGTTCGATTTCTTCGGTACGTTCGCGGATGCGGGCTTCCAACAGGATTTGGTCATCTTTCAGCTTGCGGGTGCGGAGGCTAATCAATGCCCATACCGTTAAACCGAAAGCGAGGGTATAGACTCCGTATGCCCAAATCGTCCGATACCAAGGGGGAAGAATGCTGAAGGTATAGCTAACCTCTTCGCTGACCTGTCCGTACACGTTGCGGGCTTTGATGCGGAGGGTGTAGTTGCCTTCCCGCAGACCGTTGTAGGTGATGTCGGGGTTGGAAGTCCAAGCACTCCATTCGTTATCGAAGGGTTCTAAGCGGTATTGGTAACGGGAGTTTTGGGCTTGATTAAGGTAGTTGATCCCCAGCCGAAACTGTATGGTATGGGCATCGGCAAATTCAATGTGCGGGATCGTCGGCACGGATGCACTGCTGATTCCCTCCCAAAAAGATTTATTTTGATGACCTGCCACTGCCCGTAAGACCGGCTTAAAGGCTACATCTGTTTGGATCGGCACTCGGGCATCATAACCCACGATAGCGTCCATCGTCGCCACCCAAACTTTGCCCGATTCATCGGAGGTGAAGTCATTAATGTCCAATTCATCGCCCATTGTGGCAAAAGGGGTTGCCGAATAGCGGTACGAACCGTCCGGCATACGGATCATCACCCCCGTTTGGTGAACGTAGTCGGGACTGCTTCGATACACCCAGATGTTGCCTTCCCGGGTATTGAGAATGTCCGCGATAGCCCAGTCCTTCTCGGGAAAAGCATGGTTCAGCTTGGGATGCGGGGTGAAGCGTTTGCGCTTTTCATCAAAAGTATAAAAGCCCTTTTCGGTACAGAAAACGACCTCGCCGTTGACTTCCTTAACGGCATTGTTCACGTTGGAGGGTAATCCCTCTTTAGTAGTAAAGCGTTCAAACGGCGCATTCTGGCGGTAACCCTTGGAAAAATCCAAACGCACTACCCCACCCCGTAAAAGCCACGCCCACAGTTTACCGTCCGGCGTTTCGATCAAACTACGTACTTCGTGTGTGATACCCTTCACAGCCGAGTCCTCGACCCACGTGCCGTTTTTCCGTCGGAGTGCCGTCATACCCATCCACGTACCCATATACATCAGGTTGGTATCGCGTTTGCTGTGGCAGGTAGCGGTAGCGGCGGTGGTAGTCAGCTTACGAATGTTGCCGTTTTTAAGCTGAAAAACGCCGTTTTGGGTGGAAATCCATAGGGAATGATCCTCTACGTTCAGATCATAGACGATGTTGCTGATATTAGGTATTCGGCGAAAGGATCGTTCCACGCCCTTTTGGGTCATCTCATACAGCCCGTCAAACGTGCCGATGTACAGTTTATTTTCAAACGAAGCCAAAGCAATCGCCCCGCCGGAATAGCCTTTATTTTCGGGAATGTAAGTAATCGGATTCGGATATTGGGTTACGGCTATACCGCTCATTAGCCCCATCCAGAGGTTACCCTCCTCATCATCGAGCAGGTAAATGACCTGATTGTCTTTCAAGCCGTTTTCTTGGTTGAAATGCTGTTTGAGCTGTCCCTGCGGGTTGATGATATACACACCGTCCAAGATGGTGGCGAGCGCGAAGTCCCCGTTGCGTAGTTTTCGGATTTGGTAGATCGTTTTTGGTCGGATGCGTTCTATATCCGGTGAGGTGAAGGGCATGGCGCGCTGACCGTCATGGAGGAAGAGTCCTTTTTTGCCCGCCCGAAAGAGGATGTGCTTGTAATCGTATTGAACGATGCTGATGATGCCGTCGCGGGCGAACTGTGCGCCGTCGGAAACGAGTTCGATTTTGCCGTTGACAACCTTACACAAGCCTTTATTTTCGATATGGAGGTAAATGGTGTTATTAACGTAGATGCAGGCATAAAATAACTCTTTCGGATTTTCGGGTTTCAGGAGGTGGAACTGCTGACCGTCCCACTTCATCAGCGCATAATCGGTATAATAGTAAACGCCTTTGGGGGTAACGAAGGTCGTCCACACTTCGGCAAAGGCTTGATCTTCTTTTTTAAGATGTTTTTTGAGGGAATGGTAGTTCATCTTGCCGTTACGATCGGGAGCTAAATAGCCGAGTTCGCCCGTAGCCCCTACATAAATGCGACCTGAAGCGGGATCGGAAAATAATGAACGAATGCTGGCATCATCATTGATCTTAATCAATCGCCATGATTTGCCATCATATTCCAATATACCTTTAGTATTTCCTACGTATAAAAAGCCATTGCTATGACGTGTTAAGCACCAGTTTTGCGTACCCGCCCGATACTCTTTGGAAGTATAGTTGCGGACTAAGGGGGAAGGCGTTTCCATCCCGCTTTGTGCGGGTGCGATTCCCGCCCCGAAGGCGAGCAAGAGTAGCGTTAGTCGTTTCATCATAGCAGTTGTGTGTTGTTTTCTACATCGTTCCGAAATCAAGGAGTGGTAATATAGGAAATTTTTGGAATTACAACCCTTGTTTTCGACCAAAGAGCAATTTCAGCATCTTTTCGGTAAAAAATTAAGCTAATTTCCGTCGCTAATGTGAAGTGTAAGCTATTTCCCTATCAATATAGCGTGATGAAATTGTTAACTACGCCTACCCTTAATACTTCTTTTGCTTAGCCCTAATGACCGTTAAAAAGACGGCTTGAAACCCCGCAAGCGGACTTTAGACTTGGCAAAGTACGCGCGGATGACTAACTTGCGGGGCTTTTGTATAAAGCGTGGGGACGTAATTGCCTATGTAACACCGTTACGCAAATCGAATGACTTGGACTACTCGGACTATCCGAATCGGACACCTCTTGATGGCACTGTTATTCAGCAGTGCGTTGCTTTTTTCTACCAAACCGGTATCGAGGGGTGAACTGTATCCTGCCGATTCCCTTTCACGCCCCGAGTACATCTTTCGGCGCATTAAGTATGGTAACACCTACTCGTTTATTGACTACCGCCGAAACGTAATCCAATGGCAACAATACAGTGCGGTCTCCCATTTCTTCAACGCGCTCAAGTTCGCTTCGTATAAAAAAGTAAAGGTACTCCACTTCGGGGATTCCCATGTGCAAGCCGACATCGCTACGGGAACGATCCGCAACCGATTGCAAGATGTATTCGGTAACGGCGGACGGGGCATGTTTTTCCCCTATGCCTGCATCCGATCCCATTCGGGAAATGATAACTACACTTATGCTACGGGCGTGTGGGACTACGCCAAAAATACCAATCCCGCCATGCGGTTTGAGCTGGGTTTAACGGGGGCTACCGCTCGAACCAACGATCCCCGTGCGGGTTTTAAGTTCATCTTCAATAAATTTTATCGGGAGATGAATAACACCGTCCTGAAAATCTATTGCCGTACTTCGCTCAATAGTTTCGACCTGCAACTGCGGACGGATGTTACCTCTGAACCGATCCTGATCTCGTGTAAGGAGACCACCTCCCCCTACGTAACCGTTTACCTGCCCGCCTCGCCGAAGATGCTGAATTTCGAGGTGGTGAAAAATTACCCCGCCCAGACTTTCTTTGAAATTCATGGGATTAGCTTAGAACAGCCTGATAATAACGGCATCGTTTACAACAGCATGGGCATCAACGGGGCAAGCCTTTCCTCCATTATCCGCCAAAACCTGATGGATGGGCAAATCCGCGATATGCAACCCGACCTTGTCGTCTTTGATTTGGGGGGCAATGACTTTTATGCCGGAAGCATCAACGAAGCCGAATATGAATCGAAACTGCGCCTGTTGGTGGAGCGTTTCCGCAACGCCGCGCCGAATACTTCTATCCTGCTTGTTCCGCCTCAAGATATTTATCGCTTCGGACGCTACTGCGTTACCGACTGCAAGAAGGCGGCGGAGATCACGGCACGGGTAGCCTTCACGACGGGCTGTGCTTACTTCGATTATTACCGTGTGGCGGGTGGTACGACTTCCATGCTGCGCTGGCATCAGGAAGGCTTAGCTAAAAATGATAAAATCCATTTAACGTACAGCGGGTATGTGGTGAAGGGTGAACTGTATGCCAACGCGATCCTGAATGCTTTTTATCATACGTTATCCGAACCGGGCAAAGGGCAGGATTCCCCTATTCCGGCGGATTCGGTCTTTACTTCCCAGCCGATAGCGGATGCTACGCGTCGCCCGATTCCTACGGGTTATCCGTCGAGTTCGGGGGCGATTGTCATTCCCGATGGCAATAAAAATGCCACCTATAAAGTCTCTTCGGTGGAACGGCGGGTGTATCATAACGTCCGTCCGGGGGAAACATTAGGTAAGATTGCCCAGCAGTATCACGTATCGGTGACGCAACTGATGCAATGGAATCAACTGCGCAATACTTGGATTCGTGCGGGAGACCGCCTGATGATCCTCACCCATGTGAAAGAGACCACCAATACCGGTGTCCGTTATCAGGGAACGACCGAGTCCGCCGTGAAAACGGAAACGCCGGCTCCCGCCAATACTGCCACCGTTGCGACCAAACCCCCCGTTACCGCTACCTATAAGGGAAAACCTTTAGCCACTGCACCGCGTAGCACTACCCCGCCCGCAAAAACGAATCCTCCGCAGGCGTGGGGTAGTAAGAAAGTTACCTATTATGAGGTCAAGTCGGGGGATAACCTTTGGCTGATTGCGCAAAAATTCAATACGACGGTGGATGCCATCAAGCGCGCCAACAACCTCTACTCCGACCGGCTGAGTGTGGGGCAGAAGTTGGTGATTAAGTGAGCAACAGGCGTAAATACCTAAAATTTATCCCACAAGCCCATGAACCACCGCTATCTGAGCAATAATCTCGAAATCCTACGCAACCTGCCCGATGAATCCATAAACCTCATCTACCTTGCCCCGCCTTTTTTTTCCAACCGGAATGATGAGGTCATCCGGGGCGATAAGGGCGTATAAAACAAATAGCACAATAAAGGAAAGATCATAAATTCTATATCAGTCCGTATTTCTTCTTCAACGCCCGAGCAATGGGTTTGGCATTCTTTAGTGTATCTAAAATTATTCTTAATGTATCTGCATGAACTGATCCATCAATAATATTCATATCATCAGAAATAATATCCGAATAATTTTTCTCGTGAATTTTTGAGCAATTAGCATAACTATCGTGATGCAAAAAAGGATTCATTTCACGTAGTAAAGGAATATGCAGATCACGCAATTCTTGGGTGTAGTTTACTTTTTTATTAACTTCTGAATTGATATAGATAGAAGCAAAACAACAGGAATCGGTATTTTTGCCTATAACGATAAAATATTTGGGTTTAGGCGGGCTTGTGTCCTTTACCGGCATAAAAAATACTGTACCAACCTCCAGTTTATCAAAAGTGTCTTTTGCCAAATCGGCTTTTTGATTATCTGAAAAATGATCGCTTAATGGCATTGAAATAAATTTTGGATTTCGACGGACTCCTTTATATAATCAATCATGTCCTCATTAGCTCCGCCGGCACGCGCAATCTCGAATAAATCCATGTCGTCATTGAAATTGGCGTTATTCCAAGCGGTGTCGTGAGATTTATTGCTTAGGCTATTGAAGTCTAAAAATTTATTTTCTTGTATGGATTGATCAATAGCCTCCATATCGGATTCCGAAAGAAGATCATAATCGGCACTTTCTTTTAATTTTAAGGTAGACTTCCCTAATAAGTCAAAATAACGATTCATAGGGATTTCTTGTGAAACCAAAAATCCATCTCCTCGCAGGTATTTTACCAGATCGTAAAGTAAAGAAGGGACAGGACCGTTCTTCATGGCAACATACCTATCGTTAGATATGGTTCTACCATAGGTTGCCAAATGTTTTTGATCGGCAAAATAGAGTATCTTGAAGATTCTTAAAAAATCTCCTTCACCGCCCAGTTTTTTAATAATATAAGATAACAACATGATTCCATGTTGAATATCTGCATTTGAATATTTCATAGTGCAAAGATATATAACATTTTATCTACACCCAATACCGCAGTTCATTTCTTTATACTAAAAAAGCGAAAGTACACAGGTAAAGATTATTCCGTATCGGATAATCGCTTTTTTCTTATCTTGCCACCGATTACTTATAATTTATTACCCCATGAACCACCTCTATCTCGGCGATAACCTCGAAATTCTCCGGAACCTGCCCGATGAATCCATAGACCTCATCTACCTCGACCCGCCTTTCTTTTCCAACCGGAATTATGAGGTTATCTGGGGTGATAAGGGCGAAATCCGTTCCTTCCAAGACCGCTGGTCGGGTGGCATAGACCACTACATCGCCTGGCTGAAGGAGCGCGTCGCCGAGCTGCACCGACTCCTCAAACCCACCGGATCCCTATTCCTGCACTGCGACTGGCACGCCAATGCTTATATTCGCGTCTATATCTTGGATAAGATATTTGGGGTGGAGAATTTTAGAGGTGAGATAGTTTGGAAACGAGCTAATGCTCATAATGACGCGAAAAAGAAATTAGCAGTATTAACGGATACGATTTGGTATTATTCTAAGTCGAATAAATTTATTTATAATCCTGTTTATGTACCCCTGTCTGAAGAATATACAAATGATTCTTACCGCTATGAAGATGAAAAGGGGAAATACAGACTCGTCGTCTTAACGGGACCAAGAATTAATCCTAATGACGAAGAATGGTGTGGGTATCATCCAAAAAATATTGGAAGAAGTTGGTCTGTACCAAAATCTTTAGTTGCAGAATTAATTGGGGAGGAAAAAGCAAAAACTTTAACGACTGTTCAAAAATTAGATATTTTAAATGATAAGGGGTTTATAGAAATTAGTAAGAATGGTACACCTAATTATAAACGTTATTTAGATGATAATGCAGGTGTGATAGTAGGTAATATCTGGACAGATATAAAAAATTTACAGGGTATTGCACGTGAATTACTCGGCTACCCAACCCAGAAACCCGAAGCCCTCTTGGAACGGATTATCAACTGTGCCAGCAATGAAGGCGACACGGTCTTAGACCCCTTCGTTGGTGGGGGGACGACCGTTGCCGTCGCCGACCGACTGAATCGTGCATGGATCGGTATAGACCAGTCCGTCCAAGCGGTGAAGGTTACGGAGATGCGCCTCCAGAAACAGCAAAACCTCTTTTCCAAGCCCTTCGTTACGGTACTCCATAAGTATGATTATGACACCCTCCGCTATAAGGAAGCCTTCGAGTTCGAGCAGTGGATCGTGAACCAGCGCGGCGGCACCCCGAATACCAAACAGCGCGGCGACCTCGGCATTGACGGCAAAAAACGCGACGGCACACCCATCCAAGTCAAACGGTCGGACAACATCGGGCGCAACGTGGTAGATAACTTCGTCTCCGCCGCCAAGCGATACGATTCCGCCCTATTTGAAAAAAATAAATCCGAAGGCAAACCGATTGGGGAGATCATCGCCTTCTCCTTCGGGAAGGGCGCGGTGCAGGAAGTTGCCCGCCTCAAGAATGAAGAAAACCTCATCATTGAGTTGGTAAAGGTGGAGGAGATCGTACCCATCGCCAAGAAGCCGACCCTCCGCTTGGAACTGAAGGACTTGGGACTCGATGCCAAAAACAAACGCGAGATCGAATTAACGGCTCTCGGCGAATCGGAGGCGGGGATTGAATTTTATGCTTGGCAGTGGGATTTCCAAGAAAAGGACGGCTTCAAACCCGACGTGATGATTGACAAAGAAGGCAGCCAGAAACAGAAATTCAGCGCGGGGACTTATGCCGTCGCCGTCAAGGTCGTAGATAACGACGGCTTGGAAGCGATAGAAGTGGTACGCATTAAGGTTAACGGCGGGGTGAGTCGGGGGTAGGTGGATTTATTTGCATAAAAATATTATTAGCACTATATTTGCAGTAATTATTGAGCCTTTATGAGTTCAACAAAAACGCTAAAAATAAATTACTAATCTATTATCAATCAACACTCCGGACAAATTTTAGCATAAAAAAACAATGTTAGCAAGGAAAAACTTACTAACATTGCGAATTAAAACATATTTATATGGAAGCAATATTAGCTCAATTATTGGAACTAAACAACCGTCAACGTCAATTTCTCGTTCATTTTTTCGGTTTTGCTCACGTTCACCGGGCGGGCAACGTGGACAAATTTAAGGCAGTTTTCCATTTTCCTAACCCAGATTTCATTACCCAAAACGATCACTTTTTATTCTTAAATGCGCCTGCCGTGCTGATGCCTTATGTTCGCGCGCATTTATCCGCCTGTACCGTGATGGCAGGCTATCCTCCGCTGAATTTACCTTTATTCAATATGGCTTCTTTTGCCGAAAAGTTAAAAGAAAATACCGTCTTTGAGATATGAGGGAGGTACTATACCAATACTGATAATCAATCAGACAAAAGCCGTACCTCGCCTTCTAAAGCAAAAACTTGTATTTAATTCACCGGTCCGGTATCGGTATTAAGTTCGATCACGTTCTGAATGGCTGGCGGTACATTAGATAAGAAATTGTAGCCTGTCCGTGATTCGATGTAGTCTACACTCACACGATATTCCCACCATGGTCGTTGGTTTACGGTTTGATTATTCGGCATCCAGACGGCGATCACCCGTGTATTATTATTGATGCGGGAAACATCATTCGTACCGACCGGTAAGATCACTGCCACCTTCCAAACATAACCCGGAACGGTTATCCCAGCCGGCAGTTGTGAAACCGTATTGGGACTATTAGAGCCGACCCCGCCTGAACCCCAATGCCCCGCGACGATATATAGTTCATTGCCCTGAAACATCAATCCGCGACAGAAATATTCAAAATCACCCCACGTTTCTTGGTTGTTATTCGGAGCTTGGGGCATGATATTGGTCATCAAAAAGGTAGCCGAATTATCGGTAACGTTACCGTCACGGTCTTCGGCTGGGCAAAGGTGTCCCCGATCAAATCCTGATCCATTGTAATCGGTGGTTTGCACGCGGTAATAATTTTGGGGTAACGTTTCATCGGCGCGGAAGTCGTTTTGGCGGGGGGTATTATCCTTCCAAGCCGTACTCAAGTGCCAACTGACCCAGTTGGGGAGTTTTTTTACGTCGTTATATGAGAGCGTGTACTGCGGTTTCACCATCAAATAGTTGGTACGGTTAGTAACGACGGTCGTGGCAGTGCTGGGATTACCGAGTGCCATGTTATTATCACGGGTAGCTACGTTTTCATAGGCTTCCAATCTGAAATCGTCAATGTTGATGCGATTCACTCCGCCGGATACTTTCCGAATCTCAAAGCGTACATTTCCGCTGATCTGCACGTTAAAGACCGTACTTTGAAGGCTTGGTGCCGTTACGTTGATCGCCTGCCCGAAACGCATCCATGACGAACCGCTATTGGTGGAATACCAGAGTTCAAAAGAGGAAGCACCGTCTGTGCCAAATATCCCGTAAGACAATCGTAGATAACTAACGCCGCCCTGAACGTCAAAATTCATCCGTACCGTCCCCGTTTGCTGGATGCGGACGGATTTCGTGCCGTTTTTGCGGTCTTGGGTCAACGAGCCGATGAGGGCATTATTCAAATACCAACTGCCGGTTGGAAGCGTTACGTTGGCGGCGGCATAGGCTATTTTAGTGCCGGATTCAAAGGTTTCGGGATAACCGGCAACCAAAGGGGGTGCGGCATCAGCCGAAATACCCGCCAAAACGAAAAAGATAGTAAGTGCTAAGGTAAATATACGCATGATGAAAAGTGTATTTGAAAAATACCAGTAAAATTGGGCGGAAATTTGAGGTCATGCAAATTAAGTTTTTGTGAAAAAAAGATCAATTTTTATGTATTAATCCGTCTTGCGAATCATAGCCCTTAGCTACCGCGAAACTTCACTTCCCGTACTGCATAGGGCGGACTAACGTATATCTCCCGTAAATTCACTTCCATCCCCGTCAAAGACTGGAGGCTTTTCCCATACTGACGGAGGCGTGTCGTGGATTCATCCTGCGTAACAGTGCGGAAATCCATTACCAAATACTGCCCATCCCTAAAGAGTAAACGATGGGGCGCGTAACCGTCCGCCGAGTCGGGCGAAAGGATGCGTTTGTCGGTAAGTACCTGCCATTCTTCCGTAAAATAGTCGGGTGCATATGCCAAAACCGCCTGCACTTGGGTGATAACCTCCGAAATCTCACTGTGGCGGATGATCCCCTCAAACGCCAACGGCTGAACCATTGCCTGCCATTCTTCGGGATTATGAGGCACTTTGCCCATCCGAATCAAAACCTGCTGAACGGGAAACGTGCGATAACCTGCTTGCCGCATCAGCGAACTTAAATCCTGCGTTGCGGCTACCGTCGGTTTGATGACCATCCGCGACCGCCACGCCAAGGACGGCAAGGACTCCAAAACCTTCAGCTCCGTAGGGACAAGCGTTTCGGCATGGTTGTCATATTTTTTAGAATGATAAGGCATCATTTCACCCGCCCGCCACACCAACGGCGATTCCGATTCGTCAGCTTTGACATGCATGGCATCGAAAGAAAGGTACAGCCGTTGGTCTTTATCAGGGACGGTTTGATGAATCGGTACTACGGCTTCGGTGGTCAGTAGTTCGTGTAATAATGCCTCTACGGTGGTGATCTTTTCTTTTTTATCGGCTTTCGGGCGTTCAGCAAAGACCCAGAGTTCTCGAACGGGGCGCGTCAGGGCTACGTATAATAGATTCACATTATCCGCCAAAGCGTGCTTTTTTTCGGCTAAGGCTTCGGCATGGATGGGCAGTTGGCGGTATTCGTCTTTCAGCCATTCCTTGTTGTAATCCACCGGCAGCCGGAAATCGTCCGGCAATCCTTGCCAATCGTCCGGCGGATGAATCCAGAGTTTGGGGGCTTTATTGTTTTGCGTTTCGGGATCAAGCGTCCAATCCGTGTAAGGCAAGATCATCACCGGAAACTCCAAGCCCTTTGCCTTATGGATCGTCATGATGCGGACAGCGTTTTCTTTTTCGGATAAAGTGATCGTCTTTTGATGCCCTTTTTCATCCCACCACCGCAAAAAGCCCGACAGATGCCCGTTGCCATGCTGTTTGGTCAGAAATTCCAAGATTAAATCCATAAACCCAAGCACATAAGCATTGGCGAACGACTGCAATTCGTACCGACGGATCAATTCCTCCACAATCTCCGGTAAAGGCAAGCGCGCCAGATACGCCGTATCAAAGGCTATTTTTTCGGGCAGGAAGGCTTTTGCCAATTCGGTGGCGGAAAGGCGGTCGCCTTCACGGGGCAGGGCGGTGATGATCTGCCAATCTTGTGTCGAAAGCGGTTGACGCAGGACGGTCGCTCGATAATTTTGGACGGCTTCCATCACCGCCACCGAATCATCACTTTGGAGTAAAAAGCGCATCGTCGCCACGAGTAAACGCACGACGCTGTGTTGCGAAACCTGTAACGATTCATCCGAAATGACGGGGATACCTGCCCGCATCAGCTTTTCCGCTACGATGTAACCTTTCTTCTTATCTCGGACGAGGATGGCTATATGCCGGTATTCATAGCCCCGTTCCCGTAAAGATTCAATTAGGTTTAGGGTTCGTGTATCACCCTTAATCGTATCGGGTAAAAATTCAACGCGGACACAGCCCTGCGCGTCGGCTTGGTTTTCTTTGTAGGACGGGAATTTTTGCGAACTGTCGGCATAAACGTCGGCAAGGTAATCGCCTGATCCGTGTTCAAGTGATCCGCTTTCTTTCGCCCACCGCACGAGCGTTCCGAAAAGGGTATTATTAAACTTGATGATGTTTAAGGCACTGCGGTGGTTGCTGTCCAAGTTACGGGTGGCGATGCCTTCCCCGACGGAGGCTAAATCGTCCTTTACTTGATGCAAAAGCAGGTCAATATTACCACCCCGCCACCGGTAGATGGCTTGTTTTACGTCCCCTACGATCATGGAGTAATGCCCGTCCGCCAGACTGTTTTGGATTAAGGGGAGTAGGTTTTGCCACTGCTCGGTAGCCGTATCTTGGAATTCATCCAAAAGGAAATGGCTGTACTTATTACCAATCTTTTCATAGATGAACGGGACATCACTTCCTCCGATAACCTCCCGTATCTTTTCGCCCGTCTGAGAGATAAGCATCAGGTCATTGAAGCGGAGGTAATCCTCTAAGGTTTTATGCAGGTCGTTCAGGACAGCGTGGCTGAACTGATGCTTCTTGACGGCAAGGGCAAAGCGGTAATTCGCTTCATTTTCAATAAAATAGCCCACACTTTCCCGCAAAATCGCGCCTAAGGCTTCGTTTTTGGCTTGAAGGATGCGGCTTTCGTTAGGGTCTTTGCTTTTTGTCCAACCCTTATCGTTAGCATAAACGTCATACAAGCGTTTGGGAAATTCGTCATCATATAGAAATTCTTGCCGTTTAATTTTGTTATAAAAGTTAGCAAAACTGCTTTTGCCAAAAGGAAAATCCTCTGTTTTCAGCCCATAGCGGTCTAAGGCAGTAAACCACGCGTCGGCGTAGGCAGTCATTTGATCTTGGAAGGCAGTGATGATCTGCTGAACCTGTTGCTGATAGGCAGAAAAATTTTCGGGCGTTAGGGCTTCGGCGCGGGAAAAGAGTTTGTTTTGGTCGCTGAAGAGTTCTTTCGCAATGTTTTCTAAGTTAGCTTCGATGCGCCATGTGCCTTTTTCGGTGATCTTATCGGACAGGAAGCGGGCGAGGTGGTCGCGGAGGTCGGGTTTGCGTTCGGCGGTTTGGAAGAGTTGAGCGACCGTTTTTTCAAGGATGGTACTTTGATCCAGCTCGATATTAAAGTTATAGGAGAGGTCTAACTCCCGCAGGAATGCCCGCAAGATGCGCTGAAAAAAACTGTCAATGGTGCTGACGGCAAACCGGTCGTAGCTGTGCAGGATGCCAACCAATGCCCGATGCGCCCATTGATGTACAGCCTGCAAGCGGTCGGCTTCATCGGGATATTGCTTACGGAGGCGGGGTTCTAAATCGTCATAGATCAGTTTGAGTGGGGTGGGGGGGGCATCGGGTTGGAAGGTACGCAAGCGGTGGAGGTAGAGCAGGATGCGCTCCTTGATCTCTTCGGTGGCTTTGTTGGTGAAGGTAACGGCAAGGATATGCTCAAAGTGATGCACACGCGGGTACAGCAGGGAAATATATTCCCGTGCCAATGCCGTCGTTTTCCCCGAACCGGCGGAAGACTTATAGATTTCCAGACGGCTCACGGTGCAGGCGTTTAGATGATTTTGTTAAGGTTCATCGCCAGAGCCATGTTGCCTTCCACCTTTACTTTTCCCATCATAAAGGCGGTGTAGGCGTTCAGTTCCCCTGCCAGCATTTTGGAGAGGTTTTGTTTGGTTACTTTGACGGTGCAGTCGGCATCGGTGTCGCTGTTGGTTACGACGTGCGGTATTTGGGTGGCATCCACGTGAATGAACTCATTATCATCCAGCGCGAGCTTGATTTTAGCGTTGAGTCCCGTATCTTTGGTTACTTTGGTTTTGATACGGTCGGTGATTTCGGTCAGGGTCATTCGGTAGCATCGAAAAGGGGTGGTAAAGATAGTAATTTTTCGGGAAAGGGGCTGTGTGGCTGCTTTTAATAGGCGATTATATTAAATTCATTTGTTCTTTACACAGTTTCAATTTTGCAACTTTATGAAAATCAACGGGATTTTAAGTCTGAAAAGAGGTGAATAAATAATGAATTTGGTGCTGCTAATTCTTTTCTACGAGTTATAAATTTTAAAGGAAACGGCTTGATTATTTAATAATCCGTTAATAAAAAGTAGAAACTAATCGTACTTTTAGAAAAGGGGTAGTACAACACTTGATATGATCGAATAAATATTTTCTTGTTGTAATTTTCGAGTTTTTTTGAAAAGACATAGTTTTGTCGGACGAGTGAGAACACAAGTGCCTAAGCGTACCATTAAATCGTTCTACATGATTTGTTTGTCCACGTTCTGCTGGAGAAAGATGTTGCTTGGGCGGAATAACTGCTTGGTAAGCATACCATAAATCAGAATAAAATAGGGCTTTTATTCCGTGTTTAAGTCCGTCGTTTCTTAGGTATAATCGCGGGATCAAGAGGCTTTTACTGCACCTTTCGCGGTTGACGAAGCTGATATTCAGGGTGGAAGCGGGCGTAATACGACTCATAATCGGTTTGAGGCAAACCCAATTCTTCTAAAAGATTTTCTATTTGACGATGGGATTTATCGGTAATTCGTTGTGCTAAATCCGGACGTAAGCGCAATTCTCCGCAGGTTACGCAAACGCTGATGTGCGCGACCACTCGTTTGTTTTCACCATAAATCACATAGCCATGATGGGGGTCGTAGCCGCACACCGTCAAAAACCTACGGATTTTACTACCTCTAAAGTCATTACAATAGCCTATCAGTCGTTCGGTTTGCTCATCAGTGAGGGTTACGCCGTTGGTGTCGGCGACTTCCTTACCCAATTTTCCCGCTCGGGTTATGATCGGCGATATACCACCCGTCAAGCAGTTGTACACATATGCCTTTGCGGTCAGCTTTCCGGTGAACTGTTCCGACACACGGTGCCACGGCAGATATGCCAAGTAGGCATAGCGCGCCAAGGGTACCACCACCATCACGAATAAAAGGAAATCAAGGGCGGTACGGAGTGATTTCATGTATTTTAGGTTAAAGATTCAGGATTTCTTTTACCCTTTCCTCCGTCAAATGGCAAATGCGGGCTATTTTAGCTAAAGGGTCTCCGTCAGCGTGCATCTCACGGATGATCTCGAGGAGTGTTTCATCACGCCCTTCCGCTTTACCTTCCGCTTTGCCTTCTTGGTAGATGGAAGATTTGGTGATGTCTAATTGTAATGCCATATGTTTGCGTTTATTTTTGATGAGGTCGTTCATATCGCGGAGCGCGCTCAGCGTATCCGCGATGCTAATATAATCCGCCAGTTTGTTATTGTCAAGGACTAAAGCGCGCAGACGCTCAAAAATAGCTTCAACCAACTGTTCCGGTGAGTCCGACGCGCATAAAATTGCCATGACGACGGCTTCCGGCAGGTCGGATTGGAGCAATTCCTCCGCCGGAATTTGCTTCAGATCAATCACTTCGATGCGAAAAGTGTGCCAGTCGTTGGAAAATTCGGTGCGGTAGTCGGCGGGTTCTTGACCCAAATGCAGGATGTATTGATAGGGAATCGTCTTGTAGGTAGCCATGTAGGGCGCGGCATAGACAAAACACCGCTCCAACATATCTTTGTCGGCATGGGTTTGTAATTCTACCTGAATCAGCTGGTTGTCGGTTCGGTTGCGGATCACAAAATCCGCCCGCTTATGGATGGTGAGCGGTTCTTCGTTGGGTAAAGCAACCCATTCTAAGGCATCGGTTTCTTCCAAGCGGAGCAGAACTCGAAGTAAAACCGGGATTGCATTGGCTAAAAGGAGCTTCGTTCGGGTGTCGTAGGGTGTGTGGTCGGGGAACATGAATGCAAAGTTACGTGAGTTCGGCTGTTTTGAACCTATTGCCCCAAGCGAAATCCATCGAACTTCACCCTACTCCTGTTGCATCTTCCAGACGGCTTTGCGGTTTTTGATCTCGGGGTTGTATTTGCGCATGAAATGGAATTCTTCCAATTCACCTTTTGCCCACTTATCTATCATATGATCATAATAGGCACTGGCGGGATGTCCCGATTGCCCGCCGGGGAAGATGCCGAAGCCCCTCACATAGGGACCCATCGAAACGACCATCCGCCATGATGGACCGTGGTTGATATTGGTGGCATTCACGATGCCGACTCCGCCCCCCGTTTTAATATCGTATCTGCCTAAGGCTTTGAGGGCTTGGTTACGGGTGATGTGTGGAATGTACGTTCCTTTCAGCTTGGCAAGCGTCCAGTCTTTGGTCTGCGGGAAACGCCTTTTCAGGGAATCCACCGCATTACGGAACGAAAGATTCAGCTGATCCACAAAGGTTTCGCGTTTATCTTTGGTACGCACATCATCCCACCATTTACGCACGGTATCTTGCGTGATGAGGCGTGCCGTTACCGCTCGGGAAGGATAAAGCATCTTATCGGAAGGAAATTCATCCTCCCAAATGTTTTTCATTAAAAAATACCACCATAACTGAAAGACCGCCGCCCCTGAACTGTTGGCATCATTATTCAAATCCCAATCACGAATAGCATCGAGGGCATAACGTTCGTTGTTGTCGGAGGACGTTTGCAGGTATTTCAGCATCTTTGGCAATACTTTCTCCGCCAGCAAGTTGTAGTTATCGGCTTGAAGCAAGCGGAAACTGTCCATCGTCGCTTCCTGCATCTGTGCCAAACGGTCGTTGATCCGTTTACCACGTTCGTAAGATTCAAAATCCCAATCCAGATAATACGGATAGGTACTATCGGCAGGGGCTTGGTTGGCACTGGAAACGAAACCGCGCTCGGGATTTTTCACGCCCGGCACTTGATCTTTGGGGATGAAGCCCTGCCAATCGTGTTTGGGGTCAGAACCGTCCAGAATGAACTTACCCTGATCTTTCCATTTGAGGGGAAACTTACCGTTAGAACGCAGGGCTATCGTTTTAGCATTATCGGCGAAGACGAAATTTTGGGCAGGACAGTCATAATACGTCAACGCCTTCAAGTAATGGGTGTAGGTCTTGGCACGATTCAGCTGATAGAACGTCAGCAGTTCATTGGAGGCTTCGTGGGCTACCCAGCGCAAAGCACAGTGTATCGGCACACCCGCCCGCATGTTTGCTTCTTTGTTATGATAAATGATAGGTCCGTGATGGGTACTTAAAACGGTATCATACACCGCGCCTTTGTCCCGAACCATAAAGGTATCCGTCCGGCGGTGGATTTCTAAATAGCGGTCGCCGTACCAGTAGAATTCCTTTTTGTTGTCTTGGTATTTGATTTTGTACCAGTCTAAAACGTCTGCTCCCGTATTGGTGATGCCCCAACTCACAAATTCATTAAAACCCGAGATGACCCCCGGCGCACCCGGCAAGGATGCCCCGTAAACGTTCACCGTCGGCGATGAAAGCTGTATTTCAAACCAAAGCGACGGTAGGCTCATGGATAAATGCGGGTCATTTGCCAGCATGGCGTAGCCCGAAGCCGCTTTACCGAAGCTGATTGCCCAGTTGTTACTGCCGTTATAGGCAGAAAGGTCGTCGCGCTGTCCCCAATTTCCTGTTGTTGCTTCCGCCATCCCGTTTCCTTCGATAGATACAGAGGGATAAGCGGGCGGTTTAGGAACGCTTACTTTATCGAAATCCCATTTCGTGCCGGAGGGCATGATCGGTTCGGTGTAGGGTAGGTAGTCGGGGAAAAGTTCTTTCACCGTCCGCTGACCGTACCGCTGGAGCAGGTTTGTCATGGCTACATCCTGATTATACCCCGTCAAGTCCCAAGCCATATATTTCAGCAGGAGGGCTACTTTGAGTTTCGTCCAGCGTTCGGGCGCGTAATCCAGTAGTTTATATTCAAAGGGATAGTCGGGCGGATGTAATCTATCAATATACGCATTTACGCCCGCCGTGTAAGCCTCCAATACCATACGGGAGGTCGAGTCGGCTTCCATTTCGGCTAAGGCTTTTTTTGCGCCCTCGACCATGCCTACCCTGCGGTAAAAACGATCCGTTGGTAAAAGTTTTTCACCCATCACCTCACTTAACCGCCCCGCCGCGAAGTGGGTTTGGATTTCCATCTGCCACAGGCGCATCATCGCCGTAACGTAACCCTGTGCATAATACAAATCATAATCATTACGGGCGAAGATATGGGGAACTAACCGCTCATCGAAAACCAAGTTGACCTCGCTTTTCAGTCCTCTTAAGTGCAGGTTTTGATCCGAATCGGGGTCTTGGGGGTTACAATTTTGCCAAAAGCCGTGAAAAGGCGATAAAAATTTACCCAACGGGGGTGCGCCCGGCACAACGTCCTTTTGATCCAACAAAATAACCGATCCGACAGTCAGGAAAGCTAATATTAAAAATAAGACAATACGCATGGATGGCAAGCGGGGCATGTTCCCCGTAGTCCCTTAAAAAAAGTCGCTACAAAATTACAAAAAGCCCGCAATAACGGAAGGTTACTATTTTTTTAACATGAGGCAGGCTACTTGGGGGCTGTCAACATTAATCCCTGTACTTTAATACGGGGACAATAGTACAGGAACAACGAGAAAAATATTGATTATCAGTCGGGTAGCCAGGTGAAATAAACCTTAATTAAGGGAAGGTTTGCACACGTGCCGATTATTTTTCTAACTTTGAAGCCGTTAAAGGTGAACTATACCTGATTCGTAATTATGGTAGATATTCTTGCGCCGAGTCCGGGCGAATCCGTAACCGAAGTAACGATCCAAACGTGGTACGTGAAATCGGGTGATTATGTCCAACGTGAACAACGCTTGGCGGACATCGAAACCGACAAAGCCGTCCTTGATGGCGATGCTGAACGGCTTGCCCTTCGTCGCATCCAGCCACAGCACTTCGACTGCTTCCTTGGCCGTGTAATCGCGGCCAGTGGAAAACTTGTGCTCCTTCAGCT
>Ga0209573_1001344_pt1 | contig 39095 bp, 32 predicted proteins | sample TNRBio252014_DNA_FD_185870 | JGI IMG/M metagenome (GOLD analysis project Ga0209573, IMG submission 185870) | Wastewater treatment Type I Accumulibacter community from EBPR Bioreactor in Madison, WI, USA - TNR Reactor_6/25/2014_ DNA (SPAdes)... | ecosystem: Engineered > Bioreactor > EBPR >...
TTGTTTCGTTTTGCAATTACAAAGCTAACCTATCCGCTCATTTCTTCCCTCAACACCGGACTCTTTACACAACCCCAGACCGGTGCGGCTGCAAGCCGTCAGACCGGTGCGGCTGCAAGCCGTCAGTGCGGAGACCGGAGGCGGCTGAGGAGCGAGCGGCGCTGGGTGATGAGGCGCGCGTTGCCGCGCATACCGTATTTCACCGGCACCTTAAATTTAGCTGTGGTAATTACTTCAAGAGGAAGCGCCAGCAAAAAGTAGTAGTGATTATCAGGGCCGCTTATCGGAGTGATCGCACTAAGTTTAGCAGGTAATTCGCCATATTTGGCATAAGGGTAATCGTAAAGCCGGATATTGGCTTCAGCGCCGATAGAAAGCATCCCTGCGCCTTCGGCGGGAAGCATGCCGGTAGCAATGACAGCGGCATATTGGGGTTTTGCAGGCACGATAGCAAACAATTCCTGTCCCTGCTCCATATATTGCCAATTGTTGCGCAACCCGGTGAGCAGCAAGCGGCCGTCGGCGGGGGCAAAATAACACCAATCTTCTTTCCATTGGGAGATGGCGCCACGCAGGGCGCCCAGAGCGGCCTGCAGCGCGGCAAATTCTTCTTCATTGCGGCGTTGGAAATCCATTTGCAAAGTCGACAAATCAAACCGCAGTCTTTCCGATTCCTGCAAGTAGCTGAGGCGCAGGGCATTTTGTTGTTCGCGTTCTTTTTTATGTTGCAACAATATAAGCAGTGCATTTTCCACTTCGAGGGCGCTGGCAGCGCCCGATTGCGCCAGCGTGGCGTATTCGCGGTAGCTACGGTCGGCCAGGGCTATTGTCGTATCGAGCAGTTGGATTTGGCGAAGTGCAACCGAATCGAGTTGTTGAGCGCGTAGCCACTGCCTTTGTTGCGATTGGAGGCGCAAGGCGGTATCATCATAACGCATGAGTTTGCGCCAGCGCTCAAATTGAAAAACGGCATTTGAGTAAGCCGGTTGCAAGCTGCCCAGCGACAGTCCGGAGGGGGGCAAGGCTGGTTGTATCGTGGCGGTTTCGGCTGACTCGAGCCAGCTTTCGAGCGTTCGCACGTCGGCCAAAGCTGCAGATTGAGCGGTGATGGCCAGCAACTGCCCTGAATCGACCCGGGCGCTGTCGGCTACCAGCAATTGGCCTATTGCCCCATTGGCCTTTGCGACGATGCGAATAGGAGGGCTGCCGAGCACAATCTCCACTTCGGCAGTCAGCACGTCGGGATACTTGAGGCCGGCGGCAAGGGCCAGCAGCAGAGCCACAAAAGCGGCGATACCCCACATGCCCCATCGCAATATGCCGCGGGGTGGCCGGCCCATGGCGTGGCGCTTTTCATCGTTATACGGATTGTAGCGCGGGGGTTGAGAGGGAGTTTCATTTGCTGGCATACCTCAAAAATAGGATATTACCGGTACAAAATCAATAATCAGGGCACAAGGAAGGTTAGTCCGTCATAACCCAGGAACACATTTGGTGGTAAAAGCTCCGACATAGCGGCGTGTCGGCCCATGCGATGACTCATATGCGTAAGGAAAGTACGTTGGGGGTTGATGATCTCGATCAATTCGAGGGCTTGTTCCAGATTGAGGTGCGTATAATGCGGTTCGTGATGAAGGGCGTTGAGGATAAGCGTATGGCAGCCTTTGATCTTGTCGATCTCATCTTCAGCCATGGCACGGACGTCGGTGAGATACGTAAAATCGCCTATGCGAAAGCCGAGAACGGGGAGCGATCCGTGCATTACTTCGACAGGAATGATGGGGATACCGGCAGCGAAGAAGGGTTCGTTATTGGCAATAGGTTCGAGATTAATCATTGGTGCGCCGGGATAGGGCTCGTGAGAAAAGGCATAGGCGAAGCGCTGGCGCAATTCGAGGGCAACCCGCGGGGTAGCGAAGACGGGCATATCGCGGCGTTGCAAAAAATTAAACGGCCGTACATCGTCGAGGCCGATCACGTGATCGTTGTGTTCGTGGGTAATGAGGATAGCATCGAGTGAAGAGACCTCTTCGCGCAGCATTTGCTGGCGAAAATCGGGGCCGCAGTCGATGACCAGCGTAACGGGGCCCACGCGCACCATGGCCGACGTACGCAGGCGATTATCGCGGGGGTCGGGCGAAGTACAAACCTCGCATTGGCAACCGATTACGGGTACCCCCTGGGAAGTGCCTGTGCCTAAAAAAGTGACCTGAACTTCGATGGCCGGTTAATTTTAAGAGGGGTTTACAGTTGTTGATTCAATCTCTTCTTCGTCGGTTGCATTGGGGTTATCCATTTGCTTAATAAGCTTTTGAGAAACCTCGCTCAGCTTGTCGGGAGAAAAAGCGATAGTGCCCAGTATCTCCAGCAGGCAATTGATACGGCCTTCTGTTTCATAAAATTTATTGATAACCACCACTTTTTTGTTCTCCAGGATACAATAGCCCGACTGAAAATTTCCTTTTTCATAACGAACGGTATATTGCAGTTCTTCGAAAAGCGATTCCAGTTTTTTCAGATTGTGTTTCGTGTATTTAAACATCGAAAATTAATTTTGTGAAACAAAAATACAAGGACATGGCTAAATGGGTGTTGTTTGCAGTGCTATTTTTATCATGGGGTGCAACTGAAACGTTGACGGCGCAGCGATTCAAGGCCGGAATCATCGGCGGTTTCAATATATCGCAGATCGACGGCGACAAGCTGGGTGGGTTCAACCAACCGGGTATTCATGCCGGGGGGCGGGTAGCCGCCTTGATGGGCAAGCGCTGGCAATTGGGCGTAGAGATGTTGTATTCACAGCAGGGCAGTCAACGCGTGCGCACCGATGACCCGCTATCCAACTACGAGCGCATACGCTTAAATTTTGTAGAAGTGCCCGTGCTCATTCACTTCAGCGATTGGAAATTCAGGCTTGGCGCCGGCTTCTCTTATGCGCGGCTTATCAATTATAAAATCATTGATTATAGCGGCGCCGATATCACTGACTTTCAGGAACTAAATCCGGATATCTTCTCCGTAGTATTGGGAGTAACCTTTAACTTTACTGAAAAATGGGGACTGGATGTCCGTTGGAGTCGTTATTTGAACAACTTACAGGCCGATAAAGAAGACGCCCCTTTCTTTGGCCGCTCGATCGGTTTCAGGGGTATTTATTCCTTTTAATAACAACTATTTATGATTCGCTTGCTTTATTTCATCGCATTTATCCTACTGACTGCTGCGGCTTGTCAGCAAGCGCCCAAGGCGCCAGATCAACCCACAGCACCGGCAGCGCCGGCGGCTCCTGGCGCAGCGGCTACGCCCACCGAGCAATATCCGAGTATACCTATGGCGGAGATACAGGAATTGTGGAATACCTGCGATTACATCGATTTTATCTTTTACGAATTTAATTTTTCAATGAACCAGAGCGAAAAACTGGCTATCCAGTCTACGATCGGTCATATTGCCGAAGAGACCCCGGTACTTACTACTGCATGTAAGCCGATAGGACACGTATTCTTCCAGGTAGAAGGTAAAAACGTACTCGACGCCGATCTTTATCTCGATGATCAATGCGTTTGTTATGTTTTTTATAAAAATGGAAAAAAAGTGTACGCCAATAAGTTGACCCAACAAGGCGTTGATTTTTACAGGAATATCTTTAGCCAGGTGATGAAGGGAGGACAGTAGGGGGAGGGAGAGAATATTCAAATATTGAAATAATCAACCAATATGACAGTACAACGAGCAATACCATTGGTAGATCTTTCGACTTTTGTGCAGGGCGACCCTGTGCAGCGGAAGGCATTTGTAGAGGCGTTGGGCAAGGCATTTCACGAAATCGGCTTTGTGGGGGTAGTAAATCACGGCATACCCAAGCAATTGGTCGATGATTTTTATGCGGCATCCAAAGCATTTTTCGCCTTGCCTGTTGACATCAAGCGCAAGTACGAAATACCCGGATTGGCGGGGCAGCGGGGGTATACCTCGTTTGGCAAAGAGCACGCCAAGCAATCGAAGGTAGCCGACCTGAAAGAATTCTTCCAGATTGGACAGGAAGTCAGTAACGGGGCCGGCAGCAGCGAGCAGTATCCTGCCAATGTCAGAGTAGAAGAGATGCCTGATTTTGCCAGGCTAGGCATGGAGTTATACAAAGCCTTCGAAAAAGCCGGCGGTCACTTACTGCGGGCCATTGCCATCCACCTGGGCTTGAACGAGCCATATTTTGACGAAAAGATCCACAACGGCAATAGCATTTTGCGTGCCATACACTATCCGCCGATAACCGCCGAGCCGGAGTCGGCCATTCGCGCCGAGCAGCACGAAGACATCAACCTCATCACCTTGCTCGTGGGCGCCTCTGCCGGTGGTTTGCAGTTACTCAACAAAGAAGGCAAGTGGTTGGATATCGTACCGGAAGAAGGCGAAATTGTGATCAACGTAGGCGACATGCTGCAGCGGCTTACCAACAACTACCTCAAGTCGACCACTCACCGGGTAGTGAATCCGCCGCGAGAAGAGTGGCACCAGCCTCGCTTATCGATTCCTTTTTTCCTGCATCCGCGCAGCGAGATGGATCTGAATTGCCTCCCGGGCTGCATTGACGATCAACACCCCCTGGCTTACGAACCCATTACTGCCGGTGAATACCTCGACGAGCGCCTGCGGGAAATTGGATTAAAAAAATAAATATCATGAGATACGCATTCCTCTTTTTGTTGTTAGCACTCTGGCAATGCCAGCCTTCGGGCTCCTCCAGCCAGGAAGCCAGCGAGCAGCAGGACAGCCCGCAGGATGTCGCCTCAAGGGGCCTCGATGCTGCGCCGGAGGTATCACTCGTTACCTTTATCTGCCATACGCTGATGGATGAAAACGAGAACCCCAACAGCCAGGTATTCATCCAAGTTAATCAGCAACGCATAAAAATAGCTGACATCCAGGCTTGCGACGTGATCACGCCGGATAGTTACGGCCAATACGAAATCCCGGAGGCTGCCATTGCCGCCTGTGGCGGTTGGTGGGCCGGCGCCGGCGACTACTTCTACGCCCTGCGCGAAGGCGATATCATTCGCGTGATGAAAGGCTGGCAGGATGAAGGCCAGGAAGACCAGGGATTTCACTATGAGTCGGTGAGAGAAATTGACTTGAAGACGTTGAAGTAGGGTTGTGGGTTGTGGGTTGTGGGTTGTAGGTTGTGGGTTGTAGGTTGTGGGTTGTAGGTTGTGGGTTGTGGGTTGTGGGTTTTTTTATTATAAAATAAGATTGAGCAAGTGCTGACCATAAATTGAGCTTGTTATTGAACAGTATTGGCGTGTATTTTTGTAGTGTAATCAAAGAAACCATATCATGGAAAGATGCACTACAAAGAAATACACTGCCGTTCTTTTTTGGCTTATTTTGGTTTTTCCCGCTGCATTTGCAGGCGTCGTTCACAACGGAAGCATAGAGGGCCTCGTTTATCATGCCGACTCGCGTGAGTTGTTGGCGGGGGCAAGCATCCGATTAGAAGGGGCCCAGCAAGTTTCCTTTACCAACGAGCTGGGATATTTTTCTTTTCGCGATCTCCCAAAGGGTACCTACCGGATCAGTGTGTCGTATATAGGGTTTCGCACACAAACCATAAATGACATACTTGTACAGGACGGCGAGGCCAATAGCATTAAAATATATTTAGAGCCTGAAAACATCAACCTACCTGAAATAGAGGTCCAATCCGATCCATTCCGCAACTTACAGGCTATCAGTGCACTCGATATTCGCACCCGGCCCCTGGCCAATGCCCAGGAGATGTTGCGAATAGTACCCGGCTTAGTGCTGGCTCAGCACGCGGGTGGCGGTAAGGCCGAACAGATCTTTCTTCGCGGCTTTGATATTGACCACGGCACCGATATCCACATCGAAGCGGATGGATTGCCCGTGAATATGGTATCGCATGCCCATGGGCAGGGTTATGCCGACATGCACTTCATCATCCCGGAATTTGTACAGCGCATCGATTTTCGCAAAGGGCCGTATTATGCCGATCTGGGCAATTTCTCTACGGCGGGTTCTGCACATCTCGAAACGGCCAACGCGCTCGACGGTAGCTTTGTCAAATTAGAAACCGGCAGTTTTGACCACTACCGCCTGGTGACGGGGTTGGATTTATTGCACCGCGAAGACCGGCAAACCCTTCAACGCGCCTATGCCGGCGCCGAGGTTAACTACGCCAACGGCTATTTTGATGCTCCGCAGCGGTTCAACCGCATTAATGTATTGGCCAAGTACAACCTGTTGGTGGGTGAGCGAAAAAGCCTGGTCGCCTCTTTTTCCACCTTCAGCAGTTCGTGGGATGCTTCGGGGCAGATACCCGAGCGCGCCGTAGAAAGCGGGCTGATAGGGCGTTTTGGCGCCATCGACCCCACCGAAGGGGGGCAGACGAGTCGCACGAACTTCAGCCTAAGCTATTTTAACAACATCAGCGCCCGCACTTATACTCGCCATCAATTGTATTACTCCGATTACCGGTTTGAGTTGTATTCCAATTTTACATTCTTCTCGCGCGATTCCATTCACGGCGACCAGATCAGGCAAAAAGAAGGGCGTTCCATTTTGGGTTACGACGGCAAAGTGCACCACAGCAGCGAATTGGGAAAAATGCGATTTGACTCAGAAATAGGATTGCAGTTGCGCGCCGATTTTGTAGACGATATATCACTTGCCTATACCCAAAACCGGAGTACTACGCTGGAGACGGTTGCATGGGGAGATCTCAATGAAATCAATGCGGCGCTCTACTACAATGGTGTGTTGTGGTTTACGCCCCGTCTGAGCGCAAGCGCTGGAGTGCGGATAGACCAATTTGTATTTGACTACGAAGACAAAACCACGGACACTTATCAACCTCAAACCGTATCGAAGCGGCTTGCTAGTCCGAAATTGAGTCTGCAATACCAGATCAACACCCGCTGGCAGACCTTTGTGCAATCGGGTTTGGGTTTTCACTCCAACGATACCCGGGTCGTTGTAGCCCAGCTTGGCCGGCAGATATTACCTAGAGCTTATGGCCTGGAAGCCGGCGTGGTGGGCAAGCCATTTGCGCGCACTTTCGTGCAACTTGCCCTATGGCGGCTCGATCTCGACCAGGAATTTGTGTATGTGGGTGATGAAGGCATCGTAGAGCCGGGAGGAAAAACGCGTCGCTGGGGGGTGGACGGCTCAGTAAGGTATCAGGCAACTAAATGGCTATTTGCCGATGCGGACATCAACTACGCCTATGCGCGCGGTTTGGTGGGGGGTGGCGAAAAAGAATACATCCCCCTGGCGCCTCGTCTTACTGCATCGGGCGGATTGCGAATTGACTTAGACAATGGTTTAGGCGCCGGCTTGAGATTTCGATACCTGGGCGACCGCTCCGCCAACGAAGACAACAGTCTTACCGCCGAAGGTTATTTTCTGCTCGACGGCATCGTGCAATACCGTTTTAAGCAGTTTGATCTGGGATTTCAAGCTCAAAACCTTTTAAATACGACCTGGAAAGAGGCTCAATTTGAGACTACTTCGCGATTGCCGGGAGAACAGCAGGATGTCACAGAGATACACTACACTCCCGGAATGCCATTTGGTTTGCGGGTATATGGCACCTGGAGATTTTAATTAACAAGCGCGCTTTTTTACATAAGCATTTGATTTTGTTTAAATTAAAAACAGCACAAAGCGAATTAACACGCTTTTGGCCTGGGAAATTCATGTTCTTTATTCATTAAATCCAATTTACATGTTTACACACTTCAAACCCGTGAGGGTAATGGCTGTGGTATGGGTATTGCTCGCTACAGCCGGGCAATGTGTTTGGGCTTCGAGTCATCGCGAGGCGCCGTTGATAGCCAACGACCCCTTGGCTGACAACACCGACCTGTATGCATTCAGGAGTCCCGACAATCCCAACACCATTACGATCATCGCCAATTTCATCCCGGCAGAATTGCCTTATGGCGGCCCCAATTACAATACATTTGGGGAAAACATCCGCTATGAGATCCACATCGACAACAACGCAGCGATGCCTGGCGACGAAATTATCTACCGGTTTACCTTTACGCGGGTAAACCAGGACCCTACCACTTTTTTCAACATCAGGCTGGGGCAGCAGAATCTGAAAACCACATACACTATGGAACGCAGTGTAGATGGAGGGGTGAGCTTTCAAGTCATTGTGACGGAAGGCATCGTACCTCCGCCCTACATTGGTCCGAGGTCAATTGAAAGCGCGGTGGGACTAGGCACTACCTACGAACAACTGCTGGCAGATGCCATTACTACCAGTCCGACGGGAGAGCTTGTCTACTGCGGCCCAGCCGACGATCCCTTTTTCGTAGATCTGGGCGGCGTATTTGACCTGGGCAACCTGCCCCGTCAGGGCGGAGATTCGCCGAGAGATGGGTTAGGGCGATACAATGTACACAGCATTGCCATCCAGGTGCCCATCAGTACCTTATTAAAGGCAGGCGCCCCTGCTCAGCCCGCCAGCATATTAGACCCCGACTATGTAATCGGCATTTGGGCATCTACCAGCCGGAGAGCTATGCGTACACTGAATGCCGACGGTAGCTCGCCCGATGAAGAAGGCAGTTGGGTGCAGGTATCGCGGCTGGGCATGCCCCTCACCAACGAAGCTGTCATTCCTATCGGCATGAAAGACTACTGGAACTCCCTCACGCCTTATGACGAATTGAACGACACGGCATTAGACGGCTATTTTTACAACCCGGAGTTGGGCTTATACATGGACGACGCCCTGTTTGGCGGCGCCGTACCGGCTTTTGCCCCGCTGCGCATCCAGCGCAATTCCTTGCAGGCATTCGACTTCGGCAACGGGAATGATGGGTTGTACATACTCAAAGGCAATGCGGCGCTGGCCGGCACGGCGCTCGACGATGCCATCTTCGGTACCTTGCTGTTGCCTGGTCCCGGCAAGCCGCGATCAGTAGACCTTTGGCCTGCCTTCCACACGGGAGTGCCCAACTTCCCGCCCTATCAATTAGCTACGGGTAAAAACGGCAACCCCTTGGCGGTAGGCAAACCCTTTGTGCACAACTTTCTGCCCAATGGCGGCGACATGCTGCGGCTCAACATGGCCGTACCCGTCACCCAGCGCGACGATCCCAACTTTAGCTCACTGGGTTTGATCCAGGCTGCCGTGCTGGGTTTGACCGATCCGGCGTACAACGGCAGCACAGCCCTCCAATTCATTCCCAACATGGACGGGTTCCCCAATGGGCGCCGTTTGGAAGACGACGTAACGCGCATCGAATTACAGGCCGTAGCCGGCGCCGTGTTGGCAGCAGTAGGCTTGTGGTATGACGATTACACTGCGGGCGGCGCCAATCCGGTGACTACCGACCTACTCGACGTACTTACCTACACCACCGGAGTAGAGAAAAACGACAAAGCATTCAAGAGCAATTTTCCTTATGTAGCTACGCCATGGAGCGGGACTGAAGTAGGACAATAAAACAACAACAACAATGAAAAAAATACTTTTAAACCGAATAATAACAACCCTGGTATTTACAGTGCTGTTGATCGCAGGTTTACCCGGGTATATGGCGGCATCGAGCCATCGCGAGGCGCCGCTGATCGCCGATGATCCATTGGCTGACAACGTAGACTTATATGCGTTTCGCAGTCCGCAAAACCAGAGCAACATCATCATCGTTGCCACTTACGTGCCGTTGCAATTGCCGCACGGCGGGCCCAACTACTACGGGTTTGGGGAAAACATCCGCTATGAGATCCATGTTGACAACGATGCGACCAAGCCGGGCGACGAAATCATATACCGTTTCACCTTCCGGCAGATCAATGAAGACCCCAGCACATTCTTCAACATCAGGCTGGGCAAGCAAAACCTGAAAATGGTGTATACCTTGGAGAAAAGCATCAATGGGGGGCAAAATTTTCTGACCATCATGAAAGACGGTCCGGTACCCCCCAACTTCATTGGTGCGAGGTCAATCAACTCGCCGGTAGGATTGAACACCACCTATGACAAACTGGTCAACAAATCGATTCGCAATGCCTTTACGGGCGAAAAAGTCTTTTGCGGGCCTGTTGACGATCCATTTTTCGTTGATCTCGGCGGTATTTTTGACCTGGGCGATGCGCCTCGTCAGAATGGCGCTCCGGCAGACGGTTTGGCTTGCATGAACACCAGCGCCATCGTCATGGAAATCCCCATCGCCTATTTGCTCAAAAAAGGCGTTACGGGCAAGACCAGCATACTTGACGGCAACTGGGTAATCGGCGTATGGGCGTCGGCAAGTCGCCGGCAAATTCGCACCCTGACTCCCGGCGACGAAACGCATAGCGGAAGTTGGGTGCAAGTATCCCGGCTGGGCATGCCCCTCACCAACGAAGCGGTAATACCCATAGGCATGAAAGACTATTGGAACGCCATCACGCCTCATGACGAATTGACCGACACCGTGTTAGACGAGTACTTCTACAATCCCGAATTGGCGTTGTACATGGACGATGCCTTGTTTGGCGGTGCGGTGCCCGGTTTTGCGCCGCTGCGCATCCAGCGCAACTCGCTGCAGGCCTTTGATTTTGGCAACGGCCACGATGGGTTATATCCATTAAAAGGCAGCGCGGCGGTAGCCGGTACGGCGCTTGACGACGCCATCTTCGGCAATTTGTTATTACCGGCGCCCGGCAAGCCGCGGTCGGTCGACCTATGGCCTATTTTCCATACCGGCGTGCCCAATTTTCCGCCTTATCAATTAGCGACCGGCAAAAACGGCAATCCATTGGCAGCAGGCAAGCCGTTCGTAAACAATTTCCTACCCAATGGCGGCGATATGTTGCGGCTCAACATGGCCGTACCGGTAACGCCTCGCAACCACCCCAAATTCAGTTCCTTGGGATTGATACAGGCGGCAGTTTTGGGATTGACCGACCCGGAATACAATAACAACACCGACATCCAATTCATTCCGAATATGGACGGTTTTCCTAATGGCCGGCGTTTGGAAGACGACGTGACGCGTATCGAATTACAAGCTGTGGCGGGTGTGGCTTTGGCAGCTATAGGCTTGTGGTATGACGACTACGTAGCCGGCGGCGCAAACCCTGTCACGCAGGATTTGCTCGATGTACTCACTTATACTACGGGCGTAGAGCAAAACGACAAGCCTTTCAGGCCTACCTTCCCGTTTGTGGCTTTGCCGTGGAGCGGTGACGGGGCCTGCGGCGGCGTTGTGGCAGATAACCTGAGTGGCAACAATATAGGTCAGTATAGCCAATTGGGACTGGCAAATACCGCTACCGGTAAAATCCTGATGATGGATAGCTACCCGAATCCGTTTGCGCAGAGCACTACGGTTCGCTACCAGCTCGATCAGCCGGAGCAAATTCGCATCGATGTATACGATATCAGCGGCAAACTCCTGGGCAACCTGGTTAACGGGGTGCAGGAAGCGGGTTTGCAGGAAGTAAATTGGAATGCCGGGCATTTGCCGGCGGGAACATACTTTGCCAAGGCTGTCAATAGCAGGGGTGAAGTGGTACAGGTGCAGAAGATGATAAAGAGATAAAATTGGTTGTCGGTTCTCTGTTGTCGGTTGTGCGCTTCTAGCCGTAACATAAAAACTGAAACAGAGAACCGGCAATATTTCAAAAATTCCCACAAAAAAATTCCATCATGCGTAGCTTAATTCCCTATATCTTCTGTTTTGGCCTATTGTTCGTATTAACCAATTGCGGGCAAAAAGAGCGGGATGATTCCCATAGCATGCGTTTGCCGGACATACCCAAATTGCTTGATCGCAACAAGGCCTTACAGTATGGCAAAGAGTGGGAAACTGTGCAGAGCCTTTACGGCCAATACCGGCAACAACTCATGCAAAAACCGGAAGCATTAGAGCCCTTGCTCAAATTAGCAGAGTTATTCATCAATGAAGCGCGGATCACCGGCGAACACGGGCACTATTACCCGGCGGCCATGCAAATGGCAGACCGCATCTTGTCCAGGCCCCTTACTGAAAAAGAAAAGGACCTCAAATTCAGGACATTATACACAAAAGCAGGCATCCAGTTATCGCTCCACGATTTTCAGCATGCCCTGGAAACCGGGCAACAAGCGCTTTCGCTCAACCCATACAATGCCGGTATATACGGCGTATTGGTGGATGCCCATGTAGAACTCGGGCAATACGAAAAAGCAGTAGAAATGGCCGACAAGATGGTATCCATTCGCCCTGATCTGCGCTCCTATTCCCGCGTATCCTATTTGCGGGAAATATACGGCAAACCTAAGCCGGCCATTGAAGCCATGGAAATGGCGGTAGAAGCCGGATTTCCGGGTCAGGAGCAGACCTGTTGGGCGCGGCTTACGCTTGCGCATCTCCATGAACACTATGGCAAAGCTGAACAAGCAGAAGTGCAATACCAGCTTATCTTGTCGGAGCGCCCCGATTATCCGTTTGCTATAGCCGGATTAGCCCAACTGGCCTTTCAAAAAGGCAACTATGAGGAAGCCGAAAACCTCTTGAAAAAAGCTTGCGGCGTTATTCCCGAGGTAGGTTTTTACGAACAACTCGCTGCCCTTTATCAAAAAACCGGAAGGAACGCCGATTTTGACCGCACTATGAAAGCCATCTGGGAGATGCTGGCCGACGACGTAGCGCACGGCCACAATATGAACCTCGAATACGCGGCATTACACCGCGACCTAACGGCAGACTTTGAAAAAGCCCTTACTTATGCCATGAAAGAATACGAGCTTCGGCCCAATAATATCGACGTAAATCGCTTATTGTCATCTATTTATCAACAAATGGGGCAAACCGAAAAGGCGCGTAGCCACTTTAAAAAAGCGAGTCGAACGGGTTCGAAACACCCCGATTTATTGGGATTAAAAGAAGGACTCGCTTTCTTATAATTGTAGATAAATAGATTTGTCGATAGCACCGTTTAGGAGCCAGGCCGCAGCACCTGGTTCCTTTTACAAAGGTTTGGTTTGTCTAGAATCAATCATCCAACATCCAACATCAAAAATCCAACATTATTCAATACCATCGGTTATTATAAAACACCCATTTATCCGTCTTTTTATACAAATTCAGCCCGGCAGGGCGAATAAGCAACTCATCAAGGTGGAGGTTTTGCTTTTTAAGCGCTTTATTTTTAAGGTAAATGGCAATGCGGTTGCCGGGGGCGCTGAGGTTGAAAGTCCACTCCAGAAGGCCCCATCCGTTATTGTCGAAAGTTTGCACCCATTCGCGGACTTGTGCATCGCGGCGCTGCACTTCCTGGCCTGTTTTTTCGTCGTATTCCACAATCGCTATATCGGTGCGGGGGTGCAGGTCGGCCTGCAGGTGCATCCACACCGAAAACACATATTGATTCGACTGCTGCGCGGGCAGCGTATCTTCAAACAAAGTTACGCCGTCGGCGGCGGATGCTTCCCAGGCGCCCTGACCCATATATAATTGAGAAGCGCGCCGATCGTCAAACGATTGGTATACAAAGCCGCTGTCGGGGGCAGATGCCAGCAGGCCGGATTGGGTATAATGCAATAACGAATCCGCAGCCAAAACCTGGGTAACTGCTGCTATACGCGCTTCGACGCGTTTGGAAAACAATTGCAAAGGCAAGCGATATAGCCGCAAAGGAGGGTTTTCGTATATCAACTGGGCGTCTTCCAGTAAGTGACGGTAATTAAACGTACCTTCTGCCACGCGTTCTTCATCCCAGGCCAGCAGCAAGGGCTTTTTATCGGGAAAATCATCCAGAATAACGGGCAAACGATAGGGCTCCATGACCAGTTGCAGTTGCCTGATCGTTTGCGACAGCGACGTGCGGGTGAGCATGGCGCCGGTTGAGGGCAATCCGGTCTGCATCGCCAGCGTTTGCGTCTTTTGACCGATAAAACCGCTGAGCGCCCACCAGAAATTGTCGGAGCCGATATTGTAATAGGGCGCCGGCAAAATAGCCTGGTATTCGCTGTAATCTATCTTGAGGTCAGTATATCGGTGACCGGGATTAAGCTCTTCAATATCGTCGAGCCGGCAATCAAAACTGCGCGTAAAAAACCAGGCCTCCACACTCAATACCAGCACGGCTGCGATTACAATTCCTTTGCGCCAGTCGGCGCCGCGCGACATCCATCTATACAACAGTACAAACGCGATAATATTACTGGAAAAATAAAACACCCAGGCAAAGCGGCCTATTGAGCGAAACTGCTTGAGGGGGCCAGTATAGTCAAGCAGAAATTCCAACCCTTTGATCGCAAATGGGAAACCGGTGGCAAAGATAAACAAAGCCAATCCGGCGAAAAACAAGGCATTGAGGTATACCGAACGGCGGCCCTCTATTTGCACGGGAAGGAGGCGACTGTGCGACTGTACGACTGTACGACTGTACGACTGTGCGACTTTGGGGCTTTGGGACAAGCGACGGAATAAGCTGGCGGCTACCTGGACTACTAAGACCAGAAAGCCCACTAATGCTACGATGCCGATGTAAGATTTGCCTTCATAGTCTACTTGCTTGATAGCAATGATATGCTCGTGGATCCAGCGGAAATGGGGTTGAGTCAACGAGGTAAATACGCCTTCGGGGCGGGTATTATAGTTCAAAAAACCCCAGGGTGAGGAAGTGCGGTCGGTGACGGGGTCGCCGGCCATCATCCACCACCAGAAAAAAACAAATGGCAGCAGCACCTGCACGGCAAAATGCATGGCATACCGCGGCAGAAGCGACCAACGGCGCTGTATGAGCCAACTGAAGGCAAAATAGCCGGCCACAGTAAAAGAAAGTATGGCAAAAAAGTAAAAGTGGATGAGTGAAAAAAACCAGATGAGCAGGGCAATGCCCAGGCTGGTCGACCAATGGTGCCGCTCTTCCCATTTGAGCAAACCATACAACAGAGCTGACAGCGCAGCGGGATGCGCCAGGCCGTAATGCGAGATAAGCCGCTCAGAAGGAGGCGACAAGAAGGTTATCGCCAGCGAAATGGGGATGCTATACCAGGCTGGAAGCCCCAGCCGTCGAAAGAGCAGATACAAAAAAATCACACAGCAGGCCAGCGAAAAAAGCAGAGAAAAGTGAAGTCCCGCGATACCGTAGTCGGCCAGTTCCGGGATGCGTTTGCTGACGGCTTTGAGCGTATTGGAGATAGCGGGTTGCGCATCGCCGGGGATGACGTGTTCGCCGTAGGGGTAGTTCATGGCTTCGAGGCGGGTATAGCTGCTGTCGTAGCGAAGATGGTATACCAGTGCCAGGTAAGTTTTGAATCCATCGCCCCAGGGTTCAATCACTTTGCTGTTGGGCGTTTTAAAAAGATCTGGAAACCGCAGAAAGAGACACAAGCCGACAAGCGTAATCAGTGCCAGCCAGGAGAGAAACTCGTTGCGCCCATTTTTATCAGCCATACTTACCTTATTGTGTGGGCTAAGGTAGTTTTTTCTGTCGAAAAAAATTGACAAAGAAATGAAAGGCGGCATTCGCCCAAAAGCCTGTGGGGCGCGTTTCTTTGCCTGACAAATACACCACCAACATGTCAGAACAGCTTCGCCGCCCCCGCCGCAACAGAAGAACCGCCGCCATCCGCGCCATGGCGCAGGAAACGCAGCTCAGCGTAGAGCACCTGGTTCAGCCGCTGTTTTTGATGCCGGGCGCCGGCGTCAGCTTGGAAGTAGCTTCTTTGCCGGGCACGTTTCGTTTGTCGCTCGACCATCTCTTGCAGGAAATAGAAAGCTGCATGAACCTGGGTTTGCGCAGTTTCATAATGTTTCCCGCCGTACCCGAGGAGCACAAAGACAAAACCGCCACTTACAGCTACGACCCCGGCAACTTTTACCTGCAGGCGGCCCGCGCCATCAAACAGCGTTTCCCCGAATGCTGCCTCATCAGCGACGTAGCGATGGATCCTTATAGCGTGGATGGCCACGACGGCCTTGTGCAGTACGGGCAAATCGACAACGAAGCTACCTTGCCCATCCTGGCGCGCATGGGAGTAGCCCAGGCTGAAGCCGACTTCGATATGCTGGGGCCTTCGGATATGATGGACGGCAGGGTGGCAGCGCTGCGCCGGGCCCTGGACGCCGCCGGATACTACAACACCGGAATCTTATCTTATACCGCCAAATACGCCAGCGCTTTTTACGGTCCCTTCCGCGACGCGCTCGACTCGGCGCCCCGCGACGAGGCCGGCATTCCCAAAGACAAAAAAACCTACCAGATGAACCCCGCCAACCGGCGCGAAGCGCTCATTGAGGCAGAACTCGACACCCTTGAGGGCGCCGATATGCTGATGGTAAAACCCGCGCTTCATTATCTCGATGTGATTGCCGGCATAAAACAGCATACCTCTTTGCCTGTTGCCGCCTACCATGTAAGCGGTGAATGTGCGATGTTATTGGCCGCCTGCCGCAACGGCTGGCTCGACTACGAAAAGGCTATGCCGGAGACCCTGCTGAGCATCAGGAGGGCAGGCGCGGATGTGATTCTCACTTATTTTGCGAAAGACTTTGCGGAGAGAAATCACATGTAGAGACGCAAAATTTTGCGTCTCTACATGTACATCAAATTATCCGATAACCGAATTATCGGTGGCTACGTATTTGGCATAAATCCAGGCGCCGCCGGCCAGCATCGTATCCTTCAGCAATTGCCCCATGTCACCTGCCATTGCGGGTTTGAGGTGAATCGCAAATACAAATACCAGCATCATAATGCCAAGCAATGTAGAAGCCAGCTTGTCGTATTTGCCCAGCAGCATGCTTGCAGCAGCAGCGATAAGACAAGCTCCGGTGAGGTAAACCAGCCACGCCTGGCCATAAGCAAGGCCGGCCATCGCATTGGCATTCATCAAATGCAAAACGCCAAAAACGGCAAAAGGGAGAGCAAACAGGTACTTACCTAAATTGTGAAGAGCGTTCATATACTGTTGTTTTAGTTGGTAAATGTTTTGTTTGAAACTGATGTATAAACATCTATTAATCAAATATAGTACAATTATCCATTTTGTACATATTTATCGAATTTTTTTTATGTCATTGACCCAATAGATACACAAACAAGAAGGACAACACGCAAAAACACAAAATTATATTTCATTTAAAAAATAATTACATTTACCCCATTAAGCAAGCGGCGCCTGCCAAGTGCACAATGGCGCCAGGAATAAATGCCATGGAAACTAACCTGATGACAGTTCTCGAAATCGTCGCCACCGCGAGCGGATTGATTCATGTATTCCTGCTGACCCGTGAAAAGATAATAGCATGGCCGTTCGGGATACTCACCGTAGTCCTTTATGTGTACATTTTTTACGCAACCAGGCTATATTCGGATGCCATCCTGCACGTATTTTACATTGTGTTGAATTGTTTTGGCTGGTACAACTGGGCGAGAAGGAAAGAAGAAAAGGAAGAAATTGTCATAGGCAGATTGTCGGCTAACCAATTGGCCTTATTGACGGGAACGATAATACTTGGCGCCTCAGGCTGGGGGTATGTGATGAGAACGTATACCAACGCGGATTTTGCCTATTTCGACGCTTTCATTACAGTTGCCAGCTTGTTGGCGCAATATTTGCTCACCCAAAAGAAAATAGACAACTGGATTATCTGGATCATCGTCGACCTGGTGGCCATACCTATATACCTGCTCAAGGGGCTCTATTTTACTTCGGGATTGTATGTGGTATACCTGTTACTGTGTATTTCCGGTTTCCTGGCCTGGCGCAAAACCATGCTTTCATCAAAGCTGTTCCGTGCTATTGGGTAAGTGATGAGCCGTAACGATATGTTTGAACAATTCAACAGTCGACAAAACCGGTTCTTCCTGGGCTTCTTCTTTAGACAGTTGTTCTTTTACCAGGAGTTTTGCATTCACCGGTTGAAATTCGCTTTCATCGTAGTGATAAAGCGTCCATTTGTCCCAATTGTATTCCAGCGCCGTAAGATTTTCCACCCAGTCGCCCGAATTGAGATAGGTTATCGTATGGCCGTTTACATCTACTTTTCGGATTTGCGGTCGGTGAATATGTCCACAAATCACACAATCGTATTCTTGTTCGGCAGCCAGCCGGATAGCCGTATCTTCAAAATCGCTGATAAACTTTACAGCCTCTTTGACCCCATATTTAATTTTTTGGGCCAACGACAAACGCGACAACCCCATGGCTATGCGCACCGCGTTGATCCAGCGGTTTATCAATATAAGCCAGTCGTAGCCTTTACTGCCGAACTTGGCAATCAGCGGAGAGTATTTGATAAAAACATCAAAGATATCGCCGTGAAAAATCCAATACTTTTTGCCCTTGAGTTGGAGTAACAACTTATCCCGCAGATGGATATTCCCCGAGCTGAAATCGGAATAGCGCCGCAGCCTGTCATCGTGATTTCCGGTGATGTAGTATACCTTGGTGCCCTTGGCGGATAAGCGCAAAATACGGTGAATCACTTTCAAATGGTCCTTGGGAAAATAACGCTTTCGGAATTGCCACATATCAATAAAATCACCATTGAGGATTAGCGTCGCTGGTTTAATACTATTGAGGTAGTTGAGCAATTCTTTGGCATGGCAACCGTAAGTGCCCAGGTGTACGTCTGAAATGACTACGATATCTACTTCCCTTTTCATGCTGTATTGCTATGTGTTCCGAAACATGGCGCAAGTTGGCAAGTACGTGTGAAGTAGATGTAAAAAGATTGTGATGAATTAGTGAAAAGTGATGTGCTAATGTGCTAATGTGCTGATGTGCTGATGTGCTAATGTGCTAATGTGCTAATGTGCTGATTGTTTTTAATTAATTAACTATTAGCACATTAGCAAATCAGCAAATCAGCAAATTAAACCTACTGCACCGTATCCTGTGCAGCGGGTTGAGGAGGAGTGGTATTCGTTGCGTCGGGGTTGAAGGGGATCAGGATTTTGGGAAAAATCATGCCTCTTTGCTTGGTAGAGGCCAGAATAATCCTGTCAGAAGTAAATTCGAGGATGGGATTGCCATCAGATTGCATTTTGGTAGTAGCCATAAACAGCTCTTTGCCATCGCCGCTGATTTTCCAGCCGCCGATCGTTTCACTGCCGTCTCTCAGCTTGATGACCAGTTCTCCTTCCGGCTTAAACTCCAGCGAAGCGCCTTTCATACGGGCCATAGTGGCATCCATCAAATTCTTTTCCATTTCGCTGAGGGGCTTATTGCGCATAGAGTCGCGCATAGACGCCTCGTCGTATTGCCACTTATGAGAGGTTATGATTTCTTTATAATCTCCTTTTTTCGAACAGGAAGCCGCCGCAATTGCTACGAGTACAATTATCATCCAGGTGCGCATAATAGCAGAGTTGTTTTAGATTCTGAAAATGAAAGCGCAAAAGTAAAGAATTTTGCGGAAAAAGTCAGGTGAGCAGCCTTTTGTGATTTTTGCGGTATTCGCTGGGGCTGACGCCGGTTACTTCGCGAAACTGCTTATTGAAATTAGACAAATTATTAAATCCGCATTCAAAGCTCACCGCTGCTATCGTATAGTGATCGTCGGCAAGCAGGCGAGAGGCGTGGGCAATGCGAAATTCATTCACAAAGCGGGTAAATGTTTTGGTGGTCATTTTTTTAAAATAACGACAAAACGCCGGGGTTGTCATATTCACGGTTGAAGCCACGTCATCGAGCATAATACCCTGCTGATAATTTTGCTCTACAAAGTCATACACGGCGCGCATGCGCTCCTGGTCTTGCATATTCACTTCAAGCGCAAAACCGTCCACATTGAGCAGTTTGTATTCCTGAGAGCCGGCCAGTTGGTTTAAAATGCCGAGCAATTCAATCAGGCGTTCGAAGGGAGAAAGCTCGACCAATCTCACAAGGCGCTGTCCCACCTCCCATTTGGTATGTCCGTGAAAGGTAAGCCCCTGCTTAGATCGTTCAAAAAGCTGTTGGATGGCGTACAATTCGGGGCGGCACAGAAAATCGTGGCCCAGAAAGTCTTCTTTCATTTGCACCACTATTTCTACATGCTCTTCGAGCAGCCCTTGGGTAAAGCCCAGATGGGGCAAATTGGGGCCCAAAAAGATCAGATCGCCGTCTTGAAATTCGGAAATATGGGTGCAGATATGGCGTTTGCCTCTCCCATTTGAAATATATACAATTTCGTACTCGGGGTGGAAATGCCAGTTAGGCTTTTCCTCCGCGCATATTTCAGTATGCTTCCTGATGGTGAACGAATTGCCAAATACCGGTTCTATCCTCTCTAGTGTAGGCTTCATGTAAGTTCATTGGTGAACAAACGCTAACTCCACAATTTGGCTGAATATTTGGAAGGAAAAAGTTGTCGGTTATCGGTTGTTAGTTATCGGTTTGTTTTTAAAACTCACAACCGACAACTCACAACCGACAACCTATAAAACGGACAAGGGGCAAAAAAAGTTTGCACCCAAGATATCAATGAGGAATTTTGCTGCGGAATTTTGCGTACACCCAGGTACCTGCAATCGCACTAAGCAGGGTAACGATCACTACCGTAAATCCGCTGCCGATTTGTGCGAATAGCGGGCCAGGGCAAGCGCCGGTTATAGCCCAGCCGACGCCGAACAATACAGCGCCCCATACATTGCCCCAGTGAAATTTTTTGTCGTTAAATACCACCGGTTCGCCTTGTATGGTTTTTAGGTTAAATTTTTTAATAACCCAAACCGAAATGGCGCCCACTACTACTGCCGAGCCGATAACCCCGTACATGTGAAAGCTTTGAAAGCGGAACATTTCCTGAATACGGAACCAGGAGATAATTTCGGCTTTCACAAAAACAACGCCGAATACCAATCCGACCAACAAATATTTAATATTGGAAAGAATGATATGTTCTTCTTTTACCTGACTATTGGGCGCATCACACGATTGTTCTACAAATTCATCTTGCATTTTTACCATGGCGTCATTTGTTTAAAGTTGGAGTAAGAAAGGAAGGATAAAATGGGTGGTTAGTATTCCGGCAGCCATAAATACCATAGTAGCCACCAGTGAAGGCCACTGCAAGGTAGAAAGCCCCTTGATGGCGTGCCCGGAAGTACAACCTCCGGCGTATCTCGTACCAAAGCCAACCAAAAAACCGCCCAGCACAAAAAAGATCAGTCCACGAACAGACAGCACGTTGTCCCAACTGAAGATATCAACGGGCATCATATGCTGAAAATCCTGGACGCCCAGCTTTGCCAGGTCTGCCTGCGTAGTAGCAGCCAACTGAAACGGCTCGGGGTTATTCAATAGCGTGACGGCTACAATACCTCCAAAAAAGATACCGAGGACGAAGAAGAGATTCCAAGCTTCCTTTTTCCAGTCATAGTTAAAAAAGGGAATGCCCGCCGGTATGCACGCTGCACAGATATGGCGAAGATTAGATGAAATGCCGAATTGTTTGTTGCCCAGCAAAAGGAGCAACGGCACTGTAAGGCCGATTAACGGCCCCGCCACGTACCAGGGCCAGGGCTGTGATAACCATTGAAACATGTTGTATTATTTTTGAAAACTACAATGATGGACTTTGCGACTGTACGACTGTACGACTGTACGACCCAATTCTCGTAAAGTCGTAAAGTCGTAAAGTCGTACAGTCGTAAAGTCCTAAAGTCAATTACTAAGATACCAATTTTGATTGGCACACATAATCCGTAAGCGGAACATTAGTTTCGCCAACAGATTTTATGCCGCCATCCACTTCAGAGAAATTACGGTATCCTCTGGCCTGCAGGATAGAAGCGGCGGTCATGCTGCGATAGCCGCCTGCGCAATGCAGGAAGAAGTGCTGCTTGGCATCAATGGCATTAACCCAATCATTGATCATTTCCAGCGGTTTGTTGTAAGCATCTTCAACGTGCTCGGCGCGGTATTCACCTTCGCGGCGCACGTCGATTACCATAGATTCTCCCGCTTTGAATTCCTGGGCGAACTGCCCGGCGCTGATGCGATTAACGGTGTCGAGTTCTTTGCCGGCAGCTTCCCATCCTTTTACGCCGCCTTCGAGGTAGCCAAGCACGTTGTCAAAACCTACGCGAGCGAGGCGGGTTACGGCTTCTTCTTCGGCGCCGGGATCGGTAACCAGCAACAGGGGTTGCTTTACATCGCCCAACAGCGAGCCTACCCAAGGGGCAAACTGGCCGTCGAGGCCGATGCTGATAGACTGAGGTACAAATCCTGTGGCAAAATCGCAGGCAAGGCGGGTGTCAAGAATGAGCGCGCCTGTAGTCTCCGCTACGGTTTCAAAAGCGTCGGGCGACATAGCCTGCATGCCTTTGCTCATTACTTCGTCAAAGCTGGTGTAGCCTTTTTTATTCATGGCCACGTTCATCGGGAAGTATGCGGGAGGCGGGGTGAGCCCTTCGGTGACAGCCGCTATAAAGTCTTCGCGCGATTTCTGGCGCAAAGCATAGTTGATTTCTTTCTGGTGGCCGAGCGTATCGACGGTTTCTTTCATCATGTTTTTGCCGCAGGCAGAACCCGCGCCGTGTGCCGGATAGACAATCACGTCATTGGGCAAAGGCATGATTTTGGACATCAGGGAGTCGTACAACAAGCCTGCCAGTTGTTCCTGCGTAAGGCTGGCTGCTTTTTGGGCCAGGTCGGGGCGGCCTACATCGCCGAGGAACAAGGTGTCGCCACTAAAAATTGCGTGTTCGTTGCCGTTTTCGTCCAACAGCAAATAGGTGGTCGATTCCATCGTGTGGCCCGGCGTGTGGAGCACTTTGATGCTGATAGCGCCGATTTTGAAGATTTCGCCGTCTTCAGCGATATGCGCTTCGAATTCGGGATTGGCGCTAGGGCCGTAGATAATGGGCGCACCTGTTTTTTTGGACAGGTCGAGGTGGCCCGACACAAAATCTGCGTGAAAGTGCGTCTCAAATACGTATTTGATCTTGACGCCGTCGCGTTCGGCCCTATCCAGGTAGGGCTGCACTTCGCGCAGGGGGTCGATGATAGCCGCTTCTCCTTGCGACTTAATGTAGTAGGCGCCTTGCGCCAAACAACCGGTATAAATTTGCTCTACTGAGAACTCCATTGGATATAGATTTTGTTTGCAGGTGCAAAATTCAGGATAAAATAACACCTCGTCTGTGATTTGTGTTACAATATTACAAAAAAGGTGACAAGGTGACAAGGTGACAAGGTGACAAGGTGACAAGGTGACAGGGTGACAGGGTGACAGGGTGAAAATTAAAAAGCCTGCAGTTCTACCAATTTTTGGTATTCACCACCGTGGGTTAGCAGTTCTGCATGGGTGCCTCGCTCTACGATATGTCCTTTTCGCATCACGATGATTTCGTGGGCATGCTGGATAGTGCTGAGCCGGTGGGCTATCACAATAGAAGTGCGGTTCTGCATAAGGTGGTACAGGGCATCCTGCACCAGTTTTTCTGATTCTGAATCGAGTGCCGAGGTGGCTTCGTCGAGGATGAGTATGGGCGGGTTTTTCAACACTGCCCGGGCAATGGTGAGGCGCTGGCGTTGTCCGCCGCTGAGTTTGCTGCCCCTGTCGCCGATGTTGGTCTGGTAGCCGTTTTCGGTGGCCATGATGAAGTCGTGCGCATGGGCAATGCGAGCGGCGCGCTCTACGTCATCCCGCGTGGCGCCCTCCAGTCCGAAGACGATATTATTATATATGGTGTCATTAAATAAAATCGCTTCCTGCGACACGATGCCCATCAGCGAGCGCAGGTCGCGCAGGCGAAATTCCGCGATATTGAGGTCGTCGATATAAATGCCGCCCTGGTCTACGTCGTAAAAACGCGGCAGCAGGTCGACCAGCGTAGATTTGCCGGCGCCCGAAGCGCCCACCAGCGCTATAATGCGTCCTTTGGGAATGGTCAGGTTGATGTCTTCCAGCACGTTGCCTTCGCCTGTTTTGTATCCAAAAGTAACGTCGCGGTATTCTATTTGGTTTTCAAAACCGGAAACGGGCTTTGCGTCGGGTAATTCCACTATTCTGGTTTCGGCATCCAGGACTTGCTCTACGCGCTGCATGGCGGCCACGCCTTTTTGGATATTATAATACGCCTTCGAAAAAGACTTGGAAGGATCTATCACATTATAAAAAGCAAAAATAAAAGTAAGGAATGTCTCCGCACTCAGATCGCCGGCAAATACCTGCCTGGAGCCAAACCAGAGCAAGATGGCCACTACAGCTATGCCCAGGAATTCCGACAGAGGGGAGGCCAGTTCGCGCCGCCACAGCAGGCGGGTCAGCATGCGGCGGTAGGCGTCGTTGTGCACCGCAAATTTGGCGCGCTGGTAGGGCTCGGCATTAAAACCTTTGATGATGCGCATGCCGCCCAGCGCTTCTTCTACAATAGAAACCAACACGCCAAGGCGTTCTTGCACCAATGAAGAACTTTTTTTGAGGCTTCGACCGATGCCGCCGATTACTACGGCCGTGAAAAGTAGCAACAAAAAGACAAAACCTGTGAGCGGCGGGCTAACGTACAACATAAATGCAAGCGACCCCGTAATGATAATCGGTTCGCGGAATATAACTTCCAGCATATTGAGGATGCTCGATTCCACTTCCTGCACGTCGGCGGTGATGCGCGACATGAGGTCGCCTTTGCGTTCGTCGGAGAAATACGCCAGGGGCAGGGCCAGCATTTTGTCAAACAACTGCCGGCGAATATCCCTGATCATGCCGTTGCGCACCGGCGCCATGAAAAACAGAGAGAGATAGCGAAACAGATTTTTTAGAAAAAACGCCCCCAAAATGGCGCTGCAAATAACTACCAGCGCCGATTCTTTGCCTTGCTGGGTCACCAGCAGTCCAAACTGGTAGTTGAGCGTGTCGCGGATGGCTGATATATTCCAGGCCCATGCCGGAGCCTGAGCCATGGGTTTTGTCCTATCAAACAATACTTCGAGGAAGGGAATCAACAGAGGGATGCTGACTACCGTGAAAAGCGCCGTAAGAATGTTGCTCGTAATATTGAGCAACACGTAGGACTTATAGCTGCGGATATACGACAAGAGTCGCCAAAAACTATTTTGCATGTACGGGTAGCGTTCAAACGGGGCAAAGGTAGGGGTAAAATGTTTATCTTGTTGCGAATCACTGCCAATGTATCGCTATGTCCGACCATTATGACTTTTTGATAGCCGGAGCAGGCATTTTCGGCCTTTCTACCGCCATCGAATTGCGCAAGCGCAAATACAGCGTAGGCTTGCTCAACCCCGATACCATCCCGCATCCACTAGCGGCCTCAACCGATATAAGTAAAGTGGTACGCATGGAATACGGAACAGACGATGAGTATATGGACATGGCCGCTTATTGTATGGACGGTTGGCGCTCCTGGAATGAGCTGTTCGGCGAAGAATTATACCACGAGGTGGGTTTTATTCTGGCCACTCGCAGCCCATTTAGTGACCCTGGCGATTCTTTTGAAGCCGCCAGTTATCGCAAACTATTAGACAAAGGTTACAGCCCTGTTCGCCTCAACGGCAATATTGGCGCGTATTTTCCAGCATTTAACCCGCAAGTTTATCCCGATGGTTTTTACAATCCGACGGCCGGCTTTGTAGAATCGGGTCGAATAATAAAGAAATTGGCAGATTACGCCGAGCAGTTGGGAGTAGTGATTCACCAGGGGCAAACGGCCCAGGTATTGGAACAGGCAGGAGGGAAATGTACAGCAATAAGCACCCGCGAAGGCGTCCGGTTTGAAGCGGGCCATGTGGTAGTATGTGCCGGCGTATTTACGCCCTGGCTGCTTCCCGAATTGCAGCCTTATATAAAGGCCACGGGCCACCCCGTTTTTCATTTGCGGCCCGGCAAGCCCGAATTGTTTACTTATCCGCGGTTTGCCGTATTTTCAGCCGATATTTCGAATACCGGCTGGTACGGCTTTCCGGTACACCCCACCGAGGGCGTTGTCAAAATCGCCAATCACGGTGTCGGGGTAACGCTGCACCCTGAAAACGACGCCCGCGTGGTTACTGCCGAAGACAAACGCAAACTTAGGGACTTTTTGCGCGAAAGCCTGCCCGCCCTGGCTGATGATCCGATCGTGTATACCCGCCGTTGTCTCTACACCGACACCCTCGACGGGCATTTTTGGATTGACCGCCACCCGGGCATTGAGGGCCTCACGGTAGGCACGGGCGGCAGCGGCCATGCCCTGAAAATGGGCCCTGTGCTGGGCGAGTTGATTGCCGACGCCGCCGAAGGTCGCACCCACCGCTGGTCGGCCCGCTACCGCTGGCGACATATTGAATCTGGTATACAACAAGAAGAAGAGGCGCGTTTTAAGGAAAATTAATAAACAACTCCAAATATCAGGTTGCCCAAATCGCCGCAGTGGATTTCGAGCCTTCTGCCGTCGGTTGTCGTTGAGCTTGTTAATACAAATATGTAGCCTTCCGGTAACATACATCAGCTTATATGCTACCGAAAGGCTATTCCAAAATTCTGAACCGACTTTTCTTAAGATAAAACCAAATTAACGGGCGATCGCCACACGTGCGATGTGGCTGCTCCCATCGGCAGCCAGAAGAGTTAGCGAATACATGCCGGGGGGGATATTGCCCACAGCTATGCGAAGTGAGGTTGCGTCTTTATTGGCTTCGACTGCGTAACGCCTGCCTTGCGCATCAAAAAGCTGTATACCGGCCACTTCAAAACCGGCAGGCAATTCCACCTGAAATTCGCCGGCAGCGGGGTTGGGATACACGCGGAGCAATTCGCGCTCGGGTGTATTATTGAGGCCGGTAGTGCCGTACAAAATTTCGCACTGTTGGTTGGTAAGCTGGTCTTTTACGATGACCCTGACTGGATTGGGCAGGACATTGATTTCTCCTTCATCCCACATCCAATCTTCGACCGTATTGTTGGGTTGTAAATGGCCTGGACTATAGCTGGAAGCAACCAACGTATCGCCTTGCTCATTGAGGAGGAATATCTTGTAGGCATAGATAGGCCAATCGGCCTGGCCGTAGCTCAATTTCACGTAAATAGCACCGGATTCCAACGACATCGAGTCGATGTGCAGTACGTCACAGTTGATCTGAGCCATCTCGCAGGCGCCGGTAACCGGTATATCGCCCCGCCACGCGCATATCGGGGTAAACATATCCCAGGGCTGCGCATCGGCATATAAAGGCATGTACAAATTGCCCACGCCTTCTACCAGGTCGTAGTAGGGATAATTGCCGTTCAAGGTTGGATAATTGCTACCCTCCCACCAGCGATAAACGGCTATACGCCGGTATGGACCGTCGAGTAACTGGATGGTATCTACATGATGTACATATTCCAGCCTGAAATTACCAGGGCCCTGGTAATCAAAAGACAAGGTATCGCCGGTTTGCAGCGAAAAGTCATAGAGCAAATATTCAGAATAGGGGATGGTATCGTTGCCCGTATAGCATTGCCAAACTTTTTTCTCCTGCACGTCTTCTCTGAAATAGTATAAGCTATTCTGAAAGCTCCACCCTTCGTGGTCGAAACGATACACCTTCAATTGCCGGTTTTCGACGGTAGTATCGTACAAGTAGTTAAGTTCTTTGCCCATGTTGTTATCGTACCAGCCGTTTATCCACCTAAAGCGGGTAAGTTCGAGCATGGGGCGGTAGTCGCTTTGAGCAGTCACAAAATGTAGCGCCAGAGGGCTTAGCGCCAGCGTCAGCATCAGTTGTAAGAGCGTTTGTCTTTTTGTCATACGTTCCGTATTTGGGATGAAAAATCGTATGGACAGGGCTCGCCCCTATCCCTAATTGGGTTGAGGTAAACTCAACCCCGACACAAAGTAATACGATTATATCTATCGACTGACAGGACAAAACGCACAGTCTATTGCACAATTCACGCTAATTTTTCGCGAAAAGCGGCAGGCGTCATTCCGGTATGTTGTTTAAAAAAGCGATGAAAGTATGCAGGGTCCTCAAAATTAAGCGAATACGCGATTTCTTTGATAGGTAGTTGGGTATAAATTAATTGTCTTTTGACTTCTTCAATTAAAAAAGCCTGAATGAGTTCGGAAGCGCTTTTTCCGGTTTCGCGGCGACATACGCGGTTGAGATGCGCGGCGCTAACGCATAGCTTGTCGGCATAGGCGCCGGGACGAAGATGCTCTGTGTAATGAATCGCCAACAATTGCCTGAACGAAGCCACCAGCCTATGCGTGGGCGCTGACTCCGTAGCCACTGCTTGGCCGGCAAAGCTAGCCGCGTAAGCCATGCACAATCTAAACCAGTGCAATAACATATTTTTGTTGCCGCTGCCGGTTTCTCGCAGTAAACCCTCGCAAATGGGCTGCAAGGTGGCCCATTCTTCCGGCGACAAAGCCAGCATAGGGGATTGAGCGAGCAAAGGCGTCTCTTCTATGGCGCCCCCCGCAAAAAGCAGGCTAAACCCCTTGTTGCCCGGTTTGCGTTTCACCATATGCACCTGACCGGCCCGCACCAGGTGGATCGCGGGCGCCGTCACTTCGTATTCCCTGAAATCGACTTCGTGCCAGGCCTGTCCTTTCTCAAAAATGAGCAGTTCGTGGTATTCGTGCCGGTGCGGTTCGTAGGCGTTGTAGTGCTGTACTTCACCCCACACGATCACGTCGAGGGCAATGGATTGCTGAGGAAGCGGATGATTGGGAATGGTATTCATGGGTATTGGGTGGTCATTTATACAGCAATATAAAGCAAGAAGGGCCGCGAAACATCGCAGCCCTTCCTGTTTAAGCTCGTTTGTCGTAAATATGACCGGATTACAAGCCCAACTCCTTCACCAGCCTGTCGGCTTTGAACATATATTTCAATGCAGCCGCAATACCGCCGGCGTGTACCGATACGGCGCGGTTGTATTGGGTATCGTAAATAAAATTACCCGGGAGCGACTCGATATTGCCGTCAAAAACCAATCCGACAGCTTCTCCTTTGATATTGATCATGGGGCTTCCCGAGTTGCCGCCGATGATGTCGTTGGTGGATACGAAATTGAAAGGCGCTTTCAGCAATTCCATGGGCGGATTTTGCCAGCGCTCGGGCAGCGCCCAGGGGAATTTGCCGCCGTAGCTATAGTAGCGGTCGTAGAAACCGAAATACGTAGTTTGTACCGGCGACATGGTGCCGTTGTATTCGTAGGGCTTCACTACGCCGTCGGAGATACGAAGCGTAAAGGTAGCATCGGGAGGAATATTAAGTCCGAAAACCTGGTAGACCTCCTGCCCTATTTTGCCTTCGAGGGCCTTGCGCTTGGGGGTGGAAGCTCTGAAAGCTTTTACCGCGTTTTCGAAAGCGGGTACGATCAGACGGCCTGCGAGCAAAAGCGGGTCTCTGTCCTTCTTGTACTTATCGGCTTTCAGTTCCAACAGCTTGTTGAGTTTTACCGTATCGGCAAAGTCGGTTTTGTCGAGGATGCGGCGAGCGGCTTCCAAGGGTGTGCGGCCGTCGAGGATAGTCGTCAGATAGGCATCATCGGGGCTGGCGTACATTTTAAGTTCTTCGAGCAAAGTAGTCAGCATACGCAATTCCTGTGGGTCTTTCAAACCTGTGGCAGTAGCTTTTAGTTGCTCGCGCAGGGCCATTAGGTCTTCTTCACCGGCGCCGCCTTCGAGGGCTTTTTCGTATGCATTGGAGTAGTGCATGAGCAGCAGGGCACTGCCGCTTAGCGGACTGGGGCCGAGCAGTGTAATTTCAGAAGCGTGTGCGTATAGCGGCGCGTATTCGTCGGCCAGCTGTTTCCAGTAATCCTGGCCTGAAGCGACGGCTTTGGATTGGGCTTTTACCTTGTTTTCCATGCCCTGCTTGCGGCCCATGAGGATGGGGTCGTGCATGCCTTCCACGATGCCGTTGATGGCCTTGATGCCGTTGGCCATGCTAAAAAGCTGCTCTTGCAGATCGTGCGAGGGGTTGCGGTTGTATTCTTCTTTGAGGATTGTTTCGCGATTTTTCATCCAGGCCAGTTGGATTTTGTAGCGATAGTCGCGGTCGTATTCCAACTGGGCCACCGTGCGATAGCGCTCGGTAGAACCGGGGTTGCCCACCACAAAAACGGGTTCGCCTTCTTTGATGCCGTCGGCATTAAAGGGAAAATAAAAATTCCTGGAATTAACGGGTTTGCCGTTTTCGTATAAGCGCCAGAAAGTGCAATCGAGGTTGTAACGGGGGAAGGTAAAGTTGTCGTAGTCGCCGCCGAAAAAGCCGAGTTGCAGTTCGGGTATCCATACCAGGCGCACATCATCGTAGCGCTTATAGCCGTATAGCGATACCCGCCCACCGTTGTAGTAAAGCACCTGCTCAATTTCGAGGCCGTCCCAGTTGGGTTTGGCGCTGTATTCTTTTTTGAGCATACGCACAGCCGAGTCGCGCAACATGATGATTTCCTGGTCGCTTTTGGCCTGGCTGGTGAGGGCGGTCACGGCTTCGGTTACGTCGGCAATTTGTACTAATTGCTTCACAAACAGGCCTTCAACACGGCGTTCCTCTTCTTGTGTAGCGGCATAAAAGCCGTTTTTGTCGAAGTCTTCGCCTTCTTTCATTACTTTGCCTACTTCGCCGCGCGAGCAGTGGTGATTGGTCATCACCAGTCCGTCGGGTGAAATAAACGAAGCCGAACAATAACTTGAAAACCGCAAAGCAGCCATGCGCACGCGCGTAAGCCAGCGCTCATCGGGCTTAAAGCCGTAAGTGTCGGTAAAGTATTTCAGGGGGGCGTGTTCAAACGTCCACATTTTGCCATAGTCGAACTGATTGGGTTCCACTGTGGGGTAGACGGATGCCGCTTTTTGGGCAAATAGCCCCAGCGGTGCTGATAATAACAGCAGGATGGTGGTTCGTAAAACTAAATTTTTCATCGTAAAAATGATTAGGAGCTTTTAAAGGCGGCAAAGTTAGGGCAAAAAGGTGAATTTTTACTGCCGCTTCCGCGACGAAGCTTTCAATTGTGCGATTTCTGCTTCGAGTTCTTCTATCCGCTTGTTTTTCTTTTCCAACTGCCCTACCAGCGTTTCAATGGTGGATTCCAACTCCTGGTTTTTTTCCATCAGCGTGGTTACGTCATCCGAAGAAGCGCTTGCCTCCTCGCCTACCTCAATGTGATCCACAGAAGTAGCAGGTTTGCTGTCGATACCGATGAGATTTTTGAAATTCTGAATGCCGTCTTGTCCATTGTAATACGATGCGCCGATATACGCCGCCGGCGCCAGGATGACCATGACGATCAAGAATCGGGCGAAACCAGTTATTTGCAGTCTTTTAGCCATGTCGTTTTGTTTTTTTACAAAAATACGCCACTCACCCTTGCTTTGCTGCAATTATTCTACCTGACCCGGCGGTTTTCGGACGAAATGTCGGTTGTCGGTTGTCGGTTGTCGGTTGTAAGTTGTAAGTTGTAAGTTATAACAAACCTACAACCCACAACTTACAACCCACAACCTACAACCTACAACCTACAACCCACAACCTACAACCCATAACTCACAACCCATAACCCACAACAACTACTTCCCCAGCAACAAACTCAGCCCCAGCCTCGCATTTGCACTATGTGTGCGTTTGGGCTGAAAAACGGTGAGCACGTTGTCGGTGGCAGCAAGGATTTGCACGGGGCCCAGTTTGACAAGAATATTAGCCCCTATATTGTTGAGTGATTCATTGCGATAAGCGTACAATACGCCTACTTGCAGCATTTTTTTCAATAAAGTGGCATGGGCGCTGACGGCGAAGGCGGGGAAAGCCTCGCCACGGTAGGTCTCGGTATAATACAAGGCGCCAAATCGCCAGGTGTCGTTGAGGGTATAGGAGGCACTCAGGTAATAGCGGGGCGCCAGCTTGGTGGTATAGGCATTTTGAGTCTCTGTGGGTTGGTACAATTGCTCGAGGGTGTCGAGTACCGAGCCTACGTTGGTCGAATCGTCGAGCAACTGCTGGGCGACATCGAGTCCTTTAAACTCGGTGACGCCGCTAATGCTGTAGTTTTTTACGTTTTCTTTCCAGTCAATTTTCCCGCCCAAATCGAGTACGCTGGCGGCAAAATCCCAGCGCTTGGTTTGATAATACACACCCAGGTCGATGGCATAGCCGTTATTTTTTGAAAAAAGATGTTCGGTTTCTAACTTTCCAAAATCAAAGTTGAAGCGCAGGTCTCTGATGCTTTCATACTCCAGTACGCCGGCGGAGTTGACCAGCAGGTCGGCATCAAGAGTGAGGGCATAGGCCACGCTATCAGTGAATAGTTGTAGTCGCTTGCGCTCCGTCGACACATCGGCGATGCCGCTGAGGTATTTGGCCCGGGCGCCCACCGTAAGTCCCTGGATGGGTGTTACCGCCACACCGGCATACCACTCGTGATAACCGTTGAGCTGCATATCGGTGCTGAAGTCGACGTTTTGCCCAATAAACTGGGCGTTGCCCTGCCAGATGAGTTGGGGCAGCGTTTTGGGGTAGTTAAAATAGGCGCCGAACCGCAAGGCATGGCCCAGGCTCAATGAAATCTTGCCCAGGCGAAAAGCGGCGCTCAATGTTTCGATATCGAGGTTTTCGCGCACCAGGTTGCTGTTGGTCAGCTTGGGGATTGCGTTATTTACATCAATAACTTCCTCGCCCTTTTCGTTGGTCACAGCCAGATCGGCATAGGTGATATTGGTAAGCAACAGGTTGTTGTATATTCCCGGCAAGCCGATAACCAGCTTGTTTGAAGGCAAAATCGCCGGATTGGTGCGATTAGCGGGCCAGGCATCCCGCAGCAAGTGTACGCCCAGCTCTTCCTGTGCGGTGAGCAGCGTAATTCCCCCCAGCCACAAGGTCAAAGTGATGATTTTTCTCATTTATATTTAATAATTCGTAATTCGTAATTAATCACTCGTAATTTTCAATTTTGCGCCCAAGCGCACTTGTACCTGCTGATCAGCCCGTACCCGCACCGATACGTTGCCGTCGTTGTAGGTCGAAAAGGCGGCTACGATAGATAGGCGTTTGGCATCCCTGATACTGGCAAAACGAGCCTCATCAAAGGGGGCATACGTGATTTGTTGTTTGGGCTGTATCACGTGGCCTTGCCCGTCTACCGGAGCGGAGTTGATCACGCGTTCGCGGGAGCCGAGGAGAGAATCCAATACCATGCCGTTGTCGTCGAGGAAATAGCCCTGCACGTCTATCGACAAGGGCAGGCCGTTATCGGTCACCAGTTTGAATTCGGCGGCTTTGACTTCGTCAAATTTCGAGAAATCGATATCAAATGTATCGCGGGCCACAAAGTCAACGGCATTGCCGTATAGCGGCAGTTCTACATCCACCCGCACCTTATAATAACTACTATCAGTGATAAACCCCCTTATCGTCGAATTCATATCGGGGTTGGTAAAGGCGTTTACGTCGTAGTCAATCGCTACCGGTCCTGCGCCCAATACGATATCGATATTGGAATTTTCTTTCGTAAATACAAAAGACGTGGTTTTTACCTGTCCGATCTCGTCGAGCGTGGGGTAGGGAAAATCAATGCCATTGGTGATATACTCGCTTTCAAGGGGCAATACATCTCCCCGCACGGTAAAGACGTTGAACAAATTGATAATGGAGCGGGTGGGGATGCCAAACGAATTTTCAAAATTGAAAGTGATTTTGGGTTCTTCAAAATACACATCACCGCGAACCCAATTGTCGAAAAAGTCGATGATGATCGTATCCCTGCCGCCCTCGTAAAGCTGGTTGCCCAGGTAGCCTTCGGCATAGGAGAACGACAAATCGTTGATCAACAAGCCACTGGGGCCGATCGTCACCATGTCGCCGGTGGCGTCGATAGCTTCGTATTCGATATAGATTGAGTCGTTGACCGGCTGAATAAGGTGGCCGCCCAATTGTATGGGCGTAAACAGGTTGGCCGCCTGCGGCGGGTCGCCCGTACCGCTATACGCGGGCACGGTGGTCGTAAACGAAAATGGCACGCCGTTGAGGGTCACTTCAGGAATCATGAACGTGACGGTGATGCTCTCATTGTGGGTATTTTGGATCAAATACACCAGTTTGCCCGTTTTGAGGTCCAGCCGGTCCATATCCAGTCCACTGGGCGCCGAAAACGGCAACGCTTGCCGGTTGCTGGTAATCGGAATGACGCCCTGCGATACGGTGGCGTTGATAGCGGCGAATACCTCGGTGCTCGTCTTGGTGATCACGTCGCCGCTGTAGCGGAAGCGGATCAGGCCGTCGGGGTCGATTGTAAGCGAAGCATTTTCTTCAAAATTTTCCAAAATATCGTGCATCGAAAGACGGGTGTCGATCAGAGGAACGGCAAATTCGGCGTCATAATCGGGGTTGTCGAGATCCTCGATGTCGTCAAATGTACTGCAGGCCGTGAGTCCGGCCAGCATAAATAGGGATAACCAAAAATAGTTTTTCAGCATGCCGTGGCAATTTTTAAACAATATCTAAAACGAATTTGAACGGATGTGCATCCTGGCCCGGCCATCTTTGGACGGCAGGCCGACAAGCGGTGGAGTTTTTTCAGAAGGTGTTGTCGCGTTTGAAACGCACTATGTAGCAGCAAAGATAATGCTTTATTACCAAACTATAAATGCTTTGACATTGCTATTGGTTGAATGTCAAACGCCCAGGGGTGTTTTTTTATTATCAAATGCGGTAAATCGCTAACTTTCCGCCATGAACCACTACGGAAAGCTTTATCTCATACCCACTCCATTGGGCGAAGGGGGCAGCTATACCCTCCCGGCAGATTTGCAAGCTATGATGCCCCGCCTCGACACGTTTATCGTGGAGCGGGCCAAGACGGCCCGGCATTTTATCAAGCAATACTGCCCGGGCAAGCCGCTGCAAGATTTGTTGTTATTCGAACTCAACGAGCATACCGACCCGCAGGAGGTGGCCGCCATGCTCCAACCCGCCCTGGAAGGCAAAGATATCGGCCTGCTTTCAGAAGCCGGCTGCCCCGGCGTAGCCGACCCCGGCGCCGAAGCCGTGCGGCTGGCCCACCGGGCAGGCATCGAAGTGAGGCCGCTGGTAGGCCCTTCTTCGCTGCTGCTGGCCCTGATGGCCTCGGGCCTCGACGGACAACGCTTTTGTTTTCACGGCTATCTGCCCCCCCAACGCCCTGAATTGGCCAAAACGCTCAAGCAGTTGGAACAACAGTCAGCCCGCCGCCACGAAACCCAGCTTTTTATCGAAACGCCTTACCGCAACCGGCAGGTGCTCGAAACCGCCCTGCAAACACTGGCCCCCTCTACCCTACTCTGCATCGCCGCCGATCTTACGCTGCCCACACAGTATGTCCATACCAGGCGCATTGACGATTGGAAAAATGCCACGCTGCCCGATTTGCACAAGCGACCGACGGTTTTTCTTTTTTTGGGTGACGGGGTACGGTGAACGGCAAGCGTTCACCCTACGTAGCCGTCACCTTGTCACCTTGTCACCTTGTCACCTTGTCACCAAAAAAAAAACGCATGAAACCCCTGTTAATCTGCCTATTAACGCTGCTATGCTTACCGCTTTACGCGCAAATTCCTACCGACTCCCTTTTGGCGAAAGCCGATTATTATTATGAAGAAAAAGAGCAGTACAAGCCGGCATTGGAATTGTATGAAAAAGCCTGGGCACAGGCGCGACGCCAAAGGCAATTCCCGCAGGCTGTAGCTGCTTTAGAAGGGATATGCTATGTGACAGGTGATTCTATTTCAAATAATAAAGCGCTCGAACGCCTGGAAACAGAATGGCCCCGTATGTTCCGGCGCGATGAAACGCCCGATACCCTTTGGTATAAGATCCTGCTTACCCGGGCGTATTTTTATTACCAAACTGATAATTATTCGCCGGCCCTCGCCGATTTTGAGGAGGCTATCAGTATTTACGAAGGGCTGAATTGGAAAGCGGACAATGCAGCATACGCATACAGGATAGCAGCGTATATTTATATGCGCTACCTTGACTACGACAAAGCCATTTCTAGTCTAAAAAAAGCGCTGAAGCTCGATCCTAACCGGGAAGTCAGCTTGCGTTCTTCTTTAGCCGATTGCTATATATACCTCGAAGACTACGACGAAGCCTGGAAACAATGCCAGATGGCCCTCAAATCACCCAAGCTACAGGATGACGCGCGCCGGCGCGCTTTGTTGCACAATACCATGTCGAGTATAATGGAAGTGCGCGGCGACCTGGCGGGTGCGGAACAATATGTCAAGCAAGCGCTACAGTTTTATACCGGTAATGAAGAACCCGAAGAAGCGGCCAAATGCTACCTGCAACTCGGCAACCTGGCTGAAAAGTGCAGCCAATATGCCCAGGCGGAGACGTATTTTGAGAAGGCCATCGCATCAGTCAAAACAGCGAATCCCGCCAAAAACCGCGAAACTGCCAAAATACTCAGCCAGGTGGGCGATTATTACGCCGGGCGCAATAACCTGCCCCAGGCGCTGGAATACTACCAACAGGCTATCATCCAGGTATTTCCCGGTTTTAACAGCCTGAACATCAACGACAATCCGCCGCTTGACAATACGCCGCTTGAATCCTGGGCCATGACGGCCCCCGCCCGCAAAGCGGAGGCGCTGTTGTCGCTTTACAAAAAAAACGGCAAACTCGCCGACTTGCGCAACGCGGCCCACTGCTTTGACCTGGCTATCGCCGGCCACCACCACCTCATTGAAACTTACGGCAGCGACGAGGCGCGACTTTATTTGAGTGATTATAATTTTAATAAATACGAAAACGCCATTGAAACCCAATTTTTGCTTTGGCAGCAAACCCGGGATCAATCCTGTCTGGCGCGCATTTTTGAATTGATGGAAGAAAGCAAATCGGCTGTGCTGCGCGACGCTATTAGCCGCCGCCGCGCGCTCATCCTGGCAGATATCCCCGAAAAAGTGCGAACAAAAGAAGTCTCTCTGCGCCTGGAAATGGCGCAATTGACTGAAAGCAGCCTGCAAACGGCTATGCTCGAAAATGACAATGACCGCAAATCGATCGACTCGCTCGACGAGCGGCTGGGGGATTTGCGCCGCGACTACGACAGGCTGCTGGCCAAACACAGCGACATCTGGCGCAATTTTTACCAAACCCGGGCCCAAACGACTTTATCCGATGTACAATCTTTCCTGGAAGGCGACGACCTGTTTCTCGAATATTGCTGGGGCGAACGCCAGGTATACTTGTTGGCAGTACAAAAAAATGCGGTGCGCTTGTACCGCTTCCCCAATACACCCCAGATCGGGGAGGGAATCACTCGTTTTATCGAATTTTTTTCTTCCTCCGACCGCATCAACGCCGATCCGCGGGCCTATTTTCGTACTGCGTCGGCCTGTTTTAACCTGGTCTTTCCCGAAGACCTGCGGCTTGATTTCCCCTGGCTGGCGAATGGCAAGCCGGGGGGGCAATTGCCCAAACTTTACCTGGCGCCCGACGGCATACTGAATACGGCGCCCTTCGAAGCCTTGCTGACGAAAGCCTTCCAGGGCGATACCTATGTCGAAGCGCCGTACTTATTAAAAAATGCGTGCGTTATATACGGCTGGTCGGCCGATCTGTTATGGGCCGGCAATGCGGGCAAAAGATCGGGCTCCTGGATACAATTTTCTCCCGGGTTTGCGGGCCGCGAGCGCGGCCTGGCGCCATTGCCCTATAGCCTGGATGAAACCGGCCGCAGCGGATTTAAAAAACTCCTAAACCACAACGCCACCGCCGACAAATTCAACGACCTGGCCGCCGACGCTTACCTGCTGCACCTGTCCACCCACGCTGAGGCGGGTAGCGATTCAACAGATGCCCATATAGCCTTTTTCGACAAATCGCTATCCTTGTCACAGTTGTACGCCATGAACATGGGCGCCAACCTGGCTGTATTGAGCGCATGTGAAACCCATATCGGCGCTATCGCCAGGGGGGAGGGCGCCATGTCGCTGGCCCGCGGTTTTGCCTATGCCGGCGTGCAGAGTATAATTGCCAGCCTGTGGCCGGTGAACGAACGCTCCACAGCGCTTATATTTGCGCAGTTTTACCAGCATATTTCACAGAAAAAGTCAAAAGCAACTGCTTTGCGCGAAGCTAAACTCGATTACCTGCGGATGAACGAATTGCCCAATGCACGCCGCTCGCCCTTTTACTGGGCCGGCTTTGTGTACATCGGCCGGGATGGCGACCTGACGCCGCCGGCTACGATGCTGAATCGTTTTTTGATGGCGCTTGCCATATGCGCGCTGGCTATCACCGGTTTTTGGTATTGGCGCCGGCGCTCGCGCTCCCTCACCCTAACGCTCTTGTTACTTGGGATGAGTGGGGCTGCTTTCGGCGCCGAAGACACAGCCCTGTCGCGGGCTGCCCAAGCCTACCGCATGGCAAATTACGGCGAAGCCATCCAGCTGTATGAATCGCAATTGAAGAAAAACCCAGGTTATGCCGACCTCCACTTTAACCTGGGCAATGCTTATTTCAAAGCAGGACGAATCGGCGGCGCGGTATTGCATTACGAAAAAGCCGCCTTGCTGGCGCCTTATGATCAGACTATCCAGCACAATTTACAAATAGCCAGAAACAAGGTAACCGACAACGTAGCCCCCCTGACGCCTTTCTTTTTATCGCGCTGGTGGAACGGATTGGGGGCTTTGTTATCTCCTGATGCATGGAGTGCCCTTGGCCTCTGCCTGCTATGGGCGAGTGCCGCCGGCTGGATCTTTTTTTTGTGGGCTGCCGCTCCTCGCCGCCGGCGTATCGGTATGTGGATCGGCATCGTAGCCTTATTATTGGCAATCTCTCCGTTTGCGCTGGCCGCTTCCCGCGCAGCCAAATTGAAGCATAGCGGTTACGCTGTGGTGATGCGCGAAGGCGCCCAATTGCATAGCGCTCCGGAGGCACAGCAAACACTTGAGCCCTTGCACGAAGGTTATAAAGTGGAGTTGCTCGACGCTATCGGCGATTGGCGCAAGGTGCAATTGCCCAATGGCGATGAAGGCTGGGCGGAGGCGGGGGTGCTGGCGGAGATATGAGTGTGCGACTTTAAGACTTTACGACTTTACGACTCTGCGATCAGGGGATCTTCACGTATCTTGTTCGTTTATTTTCGTACAGTCGTACAGTCGTACAGTCGTACAGTCGTACAGTCGTACAGTCGTACAGTCGTACAGTCGTACAGTCGTACAGTCGTACAGTC